>PVBE011892478.1_pt1 | contig 32029 bp, 24 predicted proteins | sample 1631181 | NCBI WGS metagenome assembly PVBE01 (sample SAMN08397723, study PRJNA350692) | Marine metagenome, whole genome shotgun sequencing project. | isolation source: water | place: Pacific Ocean | collected 2012-04
CATCGCAAACGCAATCAATGGATTGGCCTACGCACGGCCCCCATGACGCTATTAGTATTAATAAGTCCGAAATTTCTACTTCACCATCGCCATCCAAATCGCTTTGGCATGGGGTGCCCAATAGGATATTAGTTTGCTCCATACTACCGGCTAGTTCGCCACGTAGATTAGTTGCACCACCAACACCAACGATTGCTTGCTTATCAAGATCTTTTGTATCGGAGACATCCACAGGCTCAATATTTGAAAATGGGTTGCCAGAGTTCATAGCTTGTTTGGACCAGGTAATGCCACTTAGTCCTGCAACTACTCCGCTACTACCTCCATCGTTTCGAAGGAGCAAGAGTGGTGTGTCGGAGTTAGGCGCAGTCATCGCCAAGTCTATGTCCCCATCATCGTCAGCATCAATGGCAGCCACATCTTCTACTTGCTCGGAAACTAGAACGGGAATTAAATCTTCAAAACCATCAACTTCTGTTGCATTGCCTTGGAACAAGTAAATAGTCTCGGCTTCATCAGAAGAAACCATCAGGTCGATTTGGTCATCGCCGCCATCTGCATCAAGTTCTTGTAGGAGTACTTTTGTGATTCGGTTGCCATTTAAATTGCCGACTGTTTGAAGTCCATCGAGCAATGAGACTCGATATATTTGACCTTGTAGAGTGCCTCCAACAAATCCAGACATCGTTCCATCTGCTGTACCATCGATGTCCTTGGGTGGGTCTGTTATCTTAGATCCATCTGGGAGGGTAAACTTCGGAATTTCAAAGGTAGGGCCACTTCCCGGCGATGAACCAATGTCTATCATGACAAGAAATTGGTCTTTTTCGTTTTCGGTGAGTACGTCAACACCAACAGCAAGATCAGCAAAGTTGTTTCCATCCCACTTCATGAGTGTAACCGAAGTAAGGATATTTCCAGAGCCTGTCAAAAGTATGGACTGATTAAAATAAGGATCATCCCCGCCTGTAACTTCTGAGATTAGCACACTGACGGAATTATCTGTCGAGTTCGCAACAACCAAATCTTCTCGACCATCATTGTTTACATCTGCTGCATCTATATCCACAGGATCATTTCCAACATCAATGGATAGACCTAGTATAGGAATGGGTGCATTATCTTCTGAAAGAGAATACGCTATTACTGAACCGGGTTGGCCATCGTATAGGATTGCGATTTCATCTTTACCATCGCCGTCAACATCAAACGTGATAATATCGATTGGGGTTCCATAGAGATCTTCTAGTATTGGATTATCAAAATCTATATCCTCTGCTTCTATGACGACTGCTTTTATAATATCTTCACCTAAAGGACCAGATCCGAATTCCTCTACCACCTCTAGCCCAAGACCATCAGGCATTGGAGGCATTACGACACTGTCGAATCCAGGTCCACCAAGAATGCATTTTGCTAACAAGATATCATCACCAAGATTGGCGTTGAAAAGACTGCCGCTCTCATTGCTCACACAAATTCCCCCATATCTGAATAATGTCCCTGCTTCCAATAAGTCCCCAGTAATAAGATTAATCATAGACTGCGCGTTCAAATTATCAATATCAAATCGAACCCCTCCACCTTCTGTCAAGGTGACATCCGACTCCCCAAGAAGTCTGGAACCCGATTGTAAGTTAAGCATGGAGCTCGGACCAATCAGGTCCAAGCCACGGGTTGTACCCTCGATAGTGACAACGTCATTGAAGATTAGAGGAGATCCTGTTACTGCAATGCTGCCAAGGTCTGGCCAATCCATAGACCAGTTTTTGAAAAAGTAACTGTCTGAAATAATGGTCTGCCCAGCGTTATGTACTCGGATTGCTGCACCTTCACTGATTCCGATTGTTCCGCCATCAGAGGATAACAAGTAGTTGTAGGAGAAATCACAATCGTTAATGGTGAGTACAGAGTTTGTGTTTTCAACGCCATAAAAACCTATTGCACCACCCACTGATATTGTGTCTGATTTCGTTGCGTTTCCACCCATTTTTACTCCGAATGTAGATCCAGTAATTGACATACTTGTTGTGCAATAGATTGCACCACCAACAGCCCCTAAGTCAATCACCAAGTCCCCGTCGGAGTTTGAAGCTACATTAACATAAAATAAGCAACTGTTTATGGTAAGTTCTGATTGGGGGTCACCCGTGGCTGCAATAGCACCGCCGTACGCAAGCCAATTCGCTTCAGAAACATTAAACATAAAAGTACAGTCATTAAAGATAGCCGAACTGTCTTCACAAAATACCGCGCCGCCATATGTAAAATATTCACCCGTTGCTATGCACTCTTCAAAGACACAATTGTTGAATTGCGGACTGCTTTGGGAAATGTATGCACCACCACCTTCATTAGAAATGTAGTTACCAATGTAGCCATAGTGAAAAAACAAATCTTCAAAGATAGTTTTGTTCGTCTCTCCGCTATCGCACACAATGCACCGACGAGAAAACTCGCCATTAATGACAACATATCCGAACTCGATTGCATGAATCCAGAGTTCCTTGCCGTGTGTATTGATTACTTCAATGCTTCCAGTACCCGTATACGTCCCCGACATCACAATAATCTCATCACCATCACTAGCAGCATCTATCGCATCTTGAATGTTATCAAAGTCTGCTGCTCCATCATCATCGACAGTCCACGTGGTAGCAAACGCAGCACCACTTAGCAAACTCACAGTCAAGCATGTAATTAGTTTCTTCATCTTAAAACTTTTCCGGGCATCTTCCCGTATTTCTCTATATGCCTAGTAGTAGCATATTCTGGCAGAAATACAAGGAAAATAAGTTAAACGTGAAGAAAGTAACTGAACAAATCGATGTATATCGAAGGAGTATCTAAGTTTAAAGGTGCCCAGCCAAGAATCCCTCGCTCTAACCAACTGAGCTATATCGCCTAAATAACAGGGGCTGTGAATTATACGACAGTCTCAGGGTTACTGCTAGCAAGCCAACGAGAAGCAACTTTTGCAGGTTGTTTCTCGCCTGTTCCGTGTGCGATTGCAGCAGCAACTAATCCCATGAACATGGGTTGGGGAGCAAGGGGTCTGCTCGTGAGTTCCGGATGGAACTGACCAGCGACAAAGTAGGGGTGCATGGTGGAGGGCAATTCTAGTACTTGCATGATTTGATGTTCAGGGTGGTGGCCACTGAAAATCAACCCTGCCTTTGTCAGGTCTTCGATGTACTTTGGTTCAACTTCATACCGATGACGGAAACGTTCGCGGACATGTGTAGCACCAAATAATTGCTCGGCAAAACTTCCTGAAGTGATGGCAACATCTTGGCCGCCAAGACGCATAGTTCCGCCGAGACCTTCAATTTCTTTTTGATCTGGGAGTTCTGCGATGACAGGGTGTTTGCAGTTGATATCGAATTCAGTTGAGTTCGCATCTTCTAAACCAACAACTGTTTGCGCAAATTCAACGACTGCCATTTGAAAACCAAGGCAGATGCCAAGGAATGGGATGCCATGCTCGCGAGCCCATTTAACAGCAGCGAGTTTGCCTTCAATTCCACGTTCACCAAAACCGCCGGGGACGATAATTGCATCTAAATTTGCAGCTTCAAGTTTTGAACCTGTAGTTTCTTTTTTCAAGTCTGTAACATCGATCCACTTGATATTCACATCCGCAGATAAATGTGTTGAAGCATGTTCGATGGCTTTGTCTATTGAAGCATAAGCGTCACGAATGGATGTGTATTTGCCGAGTATTCCTATTGTGATGCTATGGGTACGCTTTCCAGTTAGAGCATCGATGTAATTTCCCCACCCAATCCTTGCTTTATCTTCAGCAACTGCATCAACACAGTCGTGAAGCTTCAAAATTGAAAGAATTTCTCGGTCAATTTTTTCAGAACGCATTGCATCTGGGATCGTGTAAATCGAATCCCTATCGTGCATAGAGAACACTCTTTGGGGAGCAACATTTGAGAACATTGATATTTTTTGTGCGACGGTATCTGTAATTGGAAGTTCAGCTCTACAGGCAATAATGTGTGGCTGAATACCTGTTTCCATGAGTCGTTTGATGCCAAGTTGCGCTGGCTTTGATTTTTGTTCACCAAGAATTGCTGGCTCAACGATGTATGTCAATGCAACGAAGCACGTTGATTCCGGTCCTTCTTCGTAGGCAAGTTCACGCAATGCTTCAATGTAGAAACCATTTTCGTAATCACCTACAGTGCCACCGACTTCAACAAAGACAACGTCTGCTTGCTTGCCGTTTTCTCCGCCATCAATCGCAAGTTGACGTAAGCGTCGTTTTACTTCGCCAGTGACATGTGGAATCATTTGCACGTCGCGGCCGAGGTATCCGCCAGCTCGTTCGCGAGTAAGTATTTCTGTATAAATTTGCCCAGCAGTTGTGAAGTTCGCTCTTGATAGGTTTTGGTCGAGGATTCGCTCATACGTACCGAGATCCATATCAGTTTCAGTGCCATCATCAAGGACAAAAACTTCACCATGCCTGAAGGGGTTGAGGGTGCCAGAATCGATGTTGAGATAGCCCTCTAGTTTGACGGGAGTAACTGAGAGACCCTTGTCTTGCAATAATTTGGCTAAAGATGAGCTGAAGATGCCTTTGCCAAGACCGGACATGACAGTGCCAAGGACGACGACAAATTTCGTTTTTCCATGCTGATATCCTTCAGGAATCGGAGAAAAGAACTCTTTTGCGTCTGCACTTTTGCCAAATTGGCTCAGAAACGTCTCGTTTTTATTGTGAGTGGGCATCCCCGATTGTAGCATGTTGGATACGTATATCAAGCATTTTTATCTCTACACAAGAAATAATATATTGCCCTGCGGGTCAATGTATGATGCAGAAATGCAAAAACGAGTCATTGCTGTCATCCCAGCGAGGTTGGATTCCACGAGATTTCCAGCCAAAATGATTGCTGACGAAACTGGTAAGCCGTTAGTGCAATATGCGTGGGAAATCGCTCATAATGCCAAAAGTATCGATGCTGTACTTGTGGCAACAGACTCCCCTGAGATCGCAGCGAGAGTGGAGGCGTTCGGGGGCGAGGTTGTCATGACTGGTGAGCATCCAAACGGAACGTCAAGAATCGCCGAGGCAGTGGCAGATATTCCATGTGATCTCATTGTCAATATGCAGGGGGATGAGCCGGAACTTGACCCAGCAGTCATCGACGCAACTGTTGAAGCGATTGGTGAACACCAGATGGGGACAGCTTGCTGTGCGTTACGCAATGATGAAATAGAAAATGAAAATGTTGTGAAAGTGATCGTGGGGGATGACGGTACGGCAGTAGATTTTGTAAGAACGATGCCAGAAGGAAAAGCGGCTAGGCACTTGGGATTGTACGTGTACACGCCTGCTTTTTTACAACAATTTATTTTAATGACCGCTACAGAGCATGAAGTGGCTCGGCGCCTTGAACAGATGCGAGCGATCGACAACGGATACACGATCGCAATTGCAAAAGTCGATTCACAACCAAGTGGCATCGATACCCCAGAACAATACGCAGATTTTGTAAGTCGGCTCAGTCCAATTCTTTGACGAGGGTGTCGAGGTGTCGTCTGCAATCTCGAATATCTCGATAAGAAATATCTTTTCGAGCGATTCCCGAACATATTTCCATTGCTTCTCGAGCAAGCTCAACATTTTTGTCAGCTTCTGCTTTCTTCGCAAGTGCTTGCATCAAGTCATACCGAATTGATAATTCAGTTGCATTATCACTTCCAGCTAGTGCCTTGATCGATTCTTTGAATTCGCCGATTGCTTCTGCAAACCAACCTTCGGAAACGAAACATTTTCCCAGTTCATGCCCAGCACGAACACGAAGTTTTGGTTCATCCTTCGATTTCTGGAAACATTCCATCGCAAGATTTACGTCTTTATCTTCGATTGCCAACAACCCTAGTTGGAATTTAATTGCACGATCGGTAGGGTATTTTTCTGCCCGCTCTTCAAACTCTTGTTTTTTGAAAACGAGGAGTTCGACTCTAGATTTCTCAATTTGCCCGAGTAGTTCGGCATCATTCGTTTCATCGTATTGAGATTGTAACTGTTCGATGTTGGCAGTATCGTGCAATATTTTTATGTCCGCAGCCTCAACCCTAAATCGATATTGGGAGGTATCTTTGAATCCTTTGACAAGAATTGTGAAGGCAGTTTTTGTGCCTTCTAGAGTGCCAAGTTGTTTGAGTAGTTTTGCGTAATATGTGATGGCATCAGGAGAAGTAGGGTTGTCTTCATACTCTTTTTTTGCACGAGCCATTTTTCTTTCTTGGCTGCCGCCAGCACCAGCAAGTGATTCGTCATCTTGCAGTTCTGTTTGTTCATCTGCGTTTTTAATGAACTTTCTAAAACTGCCTTCTTCGCCAACGGCCTCGTTGTAACCGCCTTCTGCCATTGCACGTTCTGCAGCAAGTTCATTTAAACTTTTTTCTAATGCAGAATCACTGCGATCGGCTTCTAGTGCAGCTTGACCAACTTTAATTGCTTGGTTCCAAGCACCCGTTGATTTGAACAACTCCATTAAATTTTTGAGTTCTTTTGCTGTGAGTACTTTTTCGCCTTGTTGGCTTAAATTAATTACGGTATCTGCCATAGCAATGCCAAAATTATTTTGCTCTGAATTGACCGCAGTAGCGATCGCTTTGATTGCAAGTTTTGGGTTTGAGATGTCGTGCCACCAAGCATATAAAGCAGCAACAAAATGGTCGATCTCTGAAGGACCATCGATTTTTTTAACTTGTTTGTTGGTTGCAGGTTCACCTACTTGGCGGTAATAGTCTGATGCGAGTTGGAGGACTTCATCATGAATGCTTAAATCTCGTGGATCTAACTTAAAACCACTCGCATAATAAGTAAATGCTGAGTCGTAATTTTTGCTCTCAGACATCTGCCGAGCGCGATCAAACCACGCCTTTGCCTCAACTGGAGAGGGAACAAAGGCTGCTTCTTCATCTTTTGATTTTTTGCCAAATAATGCCATGAGAGAAAAGAGGGGTAGCACCAAAGGGTACGCTGAAATTGCCCTTTGGTCAACGCCAAGAAGGGTAGAATAACAGCATGCAAGTTGATCCGCAGACGTTATCGCTCGTTTTTTACCCCTCAATGGTTCTTCGGAAGAAGGCACAGGAAGTCGACCCTTCAGATAGCAATGTCCAAGCTGTTGCGATTCGTATGATGGAGCTCATGCATGAGCATGAGGGTGCTGGGCTAGCTGCGCCGCAAGTTGGATTGGAATGGCGACTCTTTGTAACCAGAGACCCTGAGGACCCTGATAAAGCGATCGCGTGGATAAATCCAACCATTGAGGTTGTGAATGCTGAGGTTGAATCTCTCGAGGAGGGGTGTCTAAGCCTTCCGGATATTCTTGGAAATGTTCGAAGGTCAGCAGGTATTAAAATCACTGGCTGGAATGCGAAGGGGGAGAAAACTGAGATGGAAAGTGATGCGTTTATTGCTCGTGTTTGGCAACATGAAAACGACCACTTAGATGGTATCCTCATCATCGATAAGATGTCTGCAATGGATCGCCTTGTGAACCGCAGAGCAATTAAAAAAATGGAACGGTCAATTTAGAATGCGAATCATCTTTCTTGGATCAGGCGAATTTGGATTGCCAACACTGACGCGTTTGCATGAAGCACATGAAGTACAAGCGGTGATTACGGCTCCGCCGCGTACTGCGGGCAGAAACAGAAAGCCGAGAATGACACCGATCGGGAGTTTTGCTCATGATCACAACCTTCCACTGATCGAACCAGAAAATATAAATGATCCCCAATTCGTTTCTCGCATCAAAGCATGTAATGCAGAGGCGATGATTGTCATTGCATTTGGACAAAAATTAAGTAGGGAAGTCATTGGTAATCACTTTGCGATTAATTTGCACGCTTCTCTGTTGCCAAAATGGCGAGGTGCTGCGCCGATTAACGCTGCAATTGTGCATGGAGATGAAGTTAGCGGCGTGAGTGTGATTTCTCTTGCAGACCGTATGGATGCTGGTCTTGTATATGGAACTAGGTCAATCAACATTGCAGAAACAGAAATAGCAGGTGAATTACATGATCGCCTCTCTGCACTGGGTCCCGATCTTGTTTGTGAAGTTCTCGAAGGCGATAGAGTTGGAATTGAACAGGATGAATCTCTAGTCACAATTGCGCCCAAATTATCGCGATCAGATGCCAGGCTAGATTTATCTGAGGATGCGGAATCGGTAGCAAGAAAAGTTCGCGGCTTCTCTCCATGGCCAAGTTGCCACCTTCTCATTTCAGGCGTAGATTGCAAAATTTTAAGAGCAATTCCCAATACCAAAACTGGAAACATTGGTGAATTAATGGAAGATGGATTGATTGCAACAGGGAATGGAAGTATTCAAATTTTAGAATTACAACCTTCAGGTGGAAGGCCAATGACGTGGGTAGACTTTTGTAATGGTAGGCAGATCAGAATGGGAGATATGTGCGAGGCAGTGCAATGACACCAAAAACAATGATGATGTCACTTTGGGATTTACTCGTTCCTCCACCGCCCAAGCGAAAACAAATCAAGAAACCTACTAAGCCTCGTCCGATCCAAGCTAAATACGATGCGATTGTTGAACAAATGAAAAATACGTATGGTTTTCGAATTCGTAAATGGCGTACATCGATGAGCGGGTGTGCTTGGGAACTTACAGATAAGCAAGGCAATGTTTCAAGATTGGTTGAATCACCATATCCAAAAGGTCCTATGAGTTGCGCTATCTTTCTACATGAAGTTGGGCACCATGCAATTGGATTTCACGTGTATAAACCTCGGTGCCTTGAGGAGTATTATGCGTGGGCGTGGTCTCTTGAAGCGATGCAATCAAATGGTGTGCGTATTACAGACGGAGTCCTAAAACGAAGAGACGACTCACTTCAATATGCACTTGCAAAAGCACTTCGTCGTGGTTTGAAAAAAATTCCTGACGAATTGATGCCGTTCGCGCCGTTACATCTGAGAATTACAGTGTGAAAACGTCTGATCTTTATTACGACTTGCCAGATGGTTATGTTGCGACCGCACCTGTTACGCCGCGTTCTTCTGCAAAAATGTTTGTAATTGATGATGATTGTTTTCGACATCGATCTATTTCAGATTTTCCATCTGAATTACAGGGCGACGAACTACTTGTTGTAAACGAGACAGCCGTTCTTCCTGCTCGGATTCAGGGGCACAAAATTACTAGCGGTGGAAAAATTGAAGGCCTCTTTCTTGAAGATGATCGAGAAGGTAATTGGTTGATGATGCTTAAATCTAATGGGAAGTTGCGAGCAGGTACCGAACTTGCAATTGGGGAAGAAACTACCTTGACGATTTTGGATCGAGATGAAGCAATTTGGCGTTGTTGTTGCAGTGATGCAAGATCGCCGCAAGAAATCCTCTCTGAGATTGGTTCAACGCCGTTGCCGCCATACATTCGATCTGCACGGGGTGATGTTGAAGTTGATGATGCAACAGATAGGGTTTCTTATCAAACTGTTTTCGCAGATGCAAATCAATGCCGTTCTGTAGCGGCTCCGACTGCTGGGCTTCATTTTGACGAGGCACTATTGAATAAGATCGAAGCAAAAGGAATCGAACGGGTTGCGGTGACCCTGCATGTTGGGGCTGGCACATTCAGAACGGTGGAAACGGAAACAGTAGAAGCGCATCCCATGCACAGCGAATATTGGTCGGTTGATGCAGGCGTACTCAAAATAATTCGGGAAGCCAAGCGAGAGGGGCGATCTGTCATTGCCGTTGGGACGACGACTGTGAGAACGCTTGAATCATTGCCAGCGATGCATTTGTGGCCGACTGAGGGTCGACTATCGGGAGAGACGCAGTTGTTGATCTCGCCACCATACGATTTTAAGATAATTGATGGGCTCCTTACTAATTTTCACTTACCCAATTCAACATTACTCGCTCTCGTTGGAGCGTTGGTTGGGATGGATCGGCTCAAGTCTGCCTATGCAGAAGCAATTTTGAAGCAGTACCGTTTCTTTAGTTACGGCGATGCAATGTATATCCCGAAGAAGAGGTAATTTTCCTGTATGCTATGTGTGCAAGGATGCACACGATACACACACTCATTGCAGGGCTAGATGCACAAGAAGTAGTGCAAAACACAGGAAAACAAGACGTTCCTGTGCTGCATGTCGCTGAACATACAGAACGAGTTTTGCCAGGTTCTTTATTTATCGCACGAAGTGGTGTTCGCAGAGATGGTGCAGCGTTTATAGAAGAAGCGATTGAGAGGGGTGCCGTTGCAGTTCTTTGTACCCCAGAAACTGCCGCTTCGCTGCAACATTTGCAAGTTAGATTTCTTGTAACACATGATCCGACAGGTGTTGGTGCGATCATTGCAGAGCGATTTTATGGTAATCCATCACGTAATCTAAAACTTATTGGTGTAACTGGTACAAATGGCAAGACTACGATTTCTTGGATGTTACGACATTTACTTTTGCAAGCAGGTGTGAAATGTGGATTACTTGGAACGGTTGTGTGTGATGATGGTTTAAAGAAAGAGCAGTCAACCCTCACAACGCCAAGTTTTTGTGACACAAGCAGAATACTGCAATCTATGGTTGACAATGGTTGTGAGGTTGCAGTCATGGAATGTTCAAGCCATGCCCTTGATCAGCGAAGAACATCAGCTCTTTCATTTGAAATGGGTGTCTTTACAAATCTCTCAGGTGACCACCTTGATTACCACGGTTCTGCTGATGCATATCTTCGCGCAAAAATGAACTTGTTTGATCAAGTTACTGGTTGTTCAGTGATAAATATGGATGACCCAGCGAGTTGGGCAGTTGCGGATCGTTCACAATCTCGTGTTGTTTCCTGCCGCCTTGAAAGTGATGCAGCGACTGCGTGGGTTGAAATTCTTGACGAACAAGTTACTGGCTCCGAGTTTTGCTTGCATGGTCCATGGGGAGATGCAAAAGTTGTTTTACCAATGTTTGGAAGGCACAATGCTATCAATGCTTTGCAAGCTGCAGTATGTGCCTATGAACTTGGCATTCAAATACAAGACATAGTTTCTGGCCTTGCTTCTGCAACAGCGCCTCCAGGAAGATTGGAACGAGTGGATGGTAATGGTGCGGCGGTATTTGTTGATTTTGCACATACAGATGCTGCACTTGAACATATGCTTTGGTCTGTGCGGGAAGTATTACCAAAGGGAGGTAATCTGATTGTTGTCTTTGGTTGCGGCGGCGATCGTGATCGCTCGAAACGCCCACGCATGGGACACATCGCATCAACAGTAGGTGACATTGCAGTTGCAACAAGTGATAATCCACGAAGTGAAAATCCTGAAGTAATTCTTGATGAAGTGCTCTCAGGTGTTCCTCAAGACAGGCTTTACTGCATTCGGCGAGAAGTCGATCGCAGAGTAGCGATCGAATCAGCAATCGCAGAAGCAGAGCCATGTGATATCGTCGTGATTGCAGGTAAAGGTCACGAACAAACTCAAATACTAGAGAATGAAGTTATTGCATTCGATGACAAAAAAGTCGCTGAAGAAGCAATGCGTAAACGATTAGCAGGGAATGGGGTTTGATTCTGAATCTATCTCATATCGTTGAAGCAATAGGTGGTACTTTGTCTGGTGATGAAAGTGCGAGATGGAGCGGAGCTGAGATTGATACGAGAAGGGATGTACGGGACAAGGTTTTCTTTGCCTTGCAGGGAGAACAAACTGATGGTCATGCTTTTATAGATAAAGCAATAGAGGGTGGCTGTGTTGCAATTGTTGTATCAAAAAACGTGACGGCTTCAGTGCCAGTGATTCAAGTGGAAAATCCTCGGCGAGCTTTGTTTTTATTGGCACAGTTCGTCCGTGCCAAACTAGACATTCGTTCAACGATTGCAATTACAGGCAGTGTTGGTAAAACGACAACGAAAAATATACTCTCAAGCCTTTTAGGCTCCGGCACAATGGCATCTCCTGCAAGTTTCAATAATGACTTAGGTATTCCTTTAACTTTGCTCAGTGCCGTTGGCTCCACAAATCTCGTAGTTGAAGTCGGAGCGAATGCATGCGGAGAAATAGAACCACTCGCAAAACTTGTTGCCCCTGACATTGCGGTCATTACGTCAATTCAAAAAGCGCATCTTGAAGGTTTTGGATCGGTTGATGCAATTTTAAATGAGAAAATGAAACTGTTTGAATCACTGCAAACGGATGGAATAGCAATTATTCCCTCAGATGTTGACTTTGACGAGACTAACATCCCCGGTCAACTTCTGAGAGTTGGTGAGTCAAACGACGCAGATATTCGAGTTCTTACTTGTTGTGATGAACATGGATATGCAAAGCTCAACATTGGTGAAGGGTTTGTTACTTTGCGAATGTTAGGAAAACACAATGCAATGAATGCAGCGCTTGCGATTGTTGCTGCTCGCTTTGCGTTTCAACGGCAAGGAGAAGAGTATTCTCTCCATGAACTGTTGAAACGCGTCTCACTATTCGAAGGCACTGCAGGGCGACTGTTGAAGGAAGAGTTCAATGGTATTACGATCATTGACGATGCGTACAATGCAAATCCTGCTTCAATGAATGCAGCGATTGAGATGTTTTCAAGGATGAAAGCACCTAGAAAAATTCTAGTTCTTGGAGATATGCTTGAACTTGGTGATCAAAGTGATGTTGAGCATCGTCGAATCGGGGGTTTGGTAGCCAAACAGTCCTTTGACAAGGTTATCCTTGTGGGTAATGCGATGGCTTCGGCTGCTAAAGTGTTGCTAGAAGCAATTCATGAAGAAAAAATTTGTGACCAAACGATGCGTAGGATTGCACATTCATTCGATGATGGCGACGTGGTTTTACTTAAAGGATCTCGAGGGTTAAAACTTGAACGCATTGTCGAAAGTTTGCGAGACAAGGTGAAAGTTTCTTCTCTATAGCCGCCGATACTCTTATTACTTATGCTTTATAACTTATTGCAAATGACAGATCAATGGCTTGATAGCGCGGGGCTTTACTCAGTGCTTCAAGTTTTATATCAACGAGAATTTAGAGCATTTTCAGCAGTTGTCCTTGCCTTTTTTATTGTGATGGTATTTGGCAAGAGGATGATTCGTTGGTTAGTTAAACTAAAAATTGGGGATTGTGCAGAGTTTGATAATGATCAACTCAACGCACTTATGAAAAACAAAGAAAATACACCAACCATGGGTGGATTGCTGCTTGTTGGATCGATAGTTGTGACGACCTTATTGCTTGCGGATGTATTCAATAGATATGTTCATCTTATTTTGGCTGTAATTATTGTTTTTGCTGCTGTGGGCAGCGCTGATGATTGGCTGAAACTCGTGGGAACACGCCGCGACCCAGGATCACGTGATGGCCTGTTGAGTTGGGAAAAACTTTTGTTTCAACTTGGAGTTGGATTTATTGTTGGATATTTTGCATGGAAATTGACAGGCGATAGTCAGGCGGCGAAATCTTTGACGTTGCCGTTGATTCGCACGTATGAACCTGGCTTAGAAACCTTGACGCTTGCTCCAAATGTGATCATTCTTCCCGCTATTGTTTTCATTGGAATTGCAGCTTTTTTGGTTGGTGGAATGTCGAATGCTGTTAACTTTACCGATGGGCTAGATGGACTCGCCCCAGGGTTAATGATGATTGCGAGTTTTGCAGTGATGGTGCTCTGTTACATAGCAGGTTCCCCAGATCTAGCAGGATATTTATTGATGCCCTACGTTGAAGGTTCTGCGGAGTTGATGGTGGTAGCGGGGGCTTCGGCGGGGGCTTGCCTTGGTTTTTTGTGGTTCAACGCGCACCCCGCTCAAGTGTTTATGGGCGACACAGGTTCACTGCCACTTGGTGGAATGCTTGCCACTATCGGAATTGTTGTCCGGCAAGAGTTTCTCGTGGTGATTATAGGCGGCGTCTTTTTGATTGAACTTGGTAGCTCTTTTTTACAAACAACCTGTTACAGGTGGACGAAAGGCAAGAGGCTTTTTAGGTGTGCTCCCATCCACCACCATTTCCAATACAAGGGCTGGTCAGAATCGCAGATCGTGGTGCGCTTTTGGGTCATCGGTGTCATTCTGGCCATGCTTGCAATTGTCTCTATCAAAATGAGATAACAACAGTTCACAGTTACGCGTGGCAAAGTTTATTTGAGATCTATTCTGTGATAATTGTGTCAAGATCTAGAATAGCACCGGGAACAGTTGGGCTCTGTTTGAAGCGATATTCCCTAAGCATTGAAACGAGACGTTGCATATCGTCATGTAGTGGAGCGGTATGAACTGCAACATCGCCCGAGATAGGGTGATCAAATTCTAGGAGAGAGGCGTGTAGGGCTTGTCGTTGTATGACAGAATCTGTTCGGGGCATCGCGCATGTGTACCCAATTGGCACGATGTTGCTCACCTTGAGATGTTTTCCTCCATACATATCATCTCCAACAATAGGAAATCCTAAGTGTCGCAGGTGCAAACGAATTTGATGTGTTCTGCCAGTTTTTAACTCGAGTTCAACAAGGGTAAAATCTTCGTACTGCTCACGAACTCTGAAAATAGTCACAGATTCTTTCCCTTGATCATCCCAGCGAACTGCATATTCGCCACGTTTTGTTGGATGTTTACCAAGTGGAACATCTATGACATCTGTGAGTGGTTCGACTTCCCCGTGGACTACCGCAAGGTATCGCTTGTGCGTTCTTCGATCTTCAAACTGTTTACTCAGTCGCCAATGTGCAGTGTCAGTTTTTGCTGCGACCATGACACCTGTCGTATGGCGATCTAATCTGTGGACTACTCCAGGTCGTGCAAACTCTTCGCCAACATTTGAGAGTTCCCCATCACTGACATGTTGAAAATGCCAAGCAAGACCATTGATCAATGTGCCGCTTCGATTTCCTCTCGCGGGGTGCACAATGATGTCATCTTGTTTATTTATCACGATAAGATCATGATCTTCATAGATAATATGCAAGGGAATATTTTCAGCAGGTATATCTGTTGAGGGCGGGGGAGGCAAAATAACGCGTACCTGATCGCCGCTTTTTAGTTTTGTTGAAGCCTTAGGATTACGCCCATTGACCCAAACAACTTTCTCGGAGATGAGCCTTTGTAAACTTGTCCTAGACAAAAATGGTATTCGCCCCGCAAGATAAGCGTCGAGTCGTTTGTTGTGATTTCGTTGCAATTCAAATGTGACTTCAACGGGAGCATCGTCGTCGCTTTGGTCCTCGTATGCACGAAATAATGCATTTATATCAATATTGCCACCGCCATCAAGAAGATCCTCCGAAGAATCGCGAGGTTTCTTAGACATTATTTTGGTGCGACAAGTGAGTCGATGTCACTATCAACCGACTTTGGGTCTCTTTTGAGAACTTGATTGTTTCTCGCAGTGACTTCATCTTCATTTGGAAGGACAACGGCTGCAGCAAGTGAATCGAGCGAGACAATTCTGCTTTGAGCTTGTGACGCGAGTGCGGGGTATTGATCGCCCACTCGGGTGATTACTGTTTCATAATATTTACGAGCGCTGTCAATATCGCCATTTGCTTCAGCAACAGCAGCACGTCCACTTAAACCACCAACTGCAAACAATGTACTCGCTGTAGTGTTGTCATCATCTGCAACAACTTTTGCATACAGCGCATCTGCTTTTTGAAGATAAAAAGTTCGATCTTCTTGTGTTAGAGAATCTGTGCTATTCGCATCACTTCCAAGTGTTTGATTGAGTAGGACAGATTTGAGATATCCATCTGCTGCGCCTAAGAGTCCTAGCGGGCGAAGTGCCCCAATTTCACTATAAGAGGTAGCAATATCCTCAAAGGATGTTGGCAACCCAGAAACCCTTGCTTCGGCATATGCAACCCATGCTTCACCTTGCCGTTGGGCTTGGGAAGATTGATATCGAATATAGAAGAGATATCCGACAATGACCACCATGATCACGAGTAGGTAGGATGGCCCCTTCGTTTTCAGCCAATGTACGAAATCCTCGTTTACTTGGCTCTCAGCGAGGTCGGCGGTTTGAATATCTTTTAATCGGTCACGATCCATAGTTGATTCCTTGCGTTGAATCTGGAGATTCTATCCGCCACGGGTAAATGTAGCAAACATGCATCATTTTTCGACTGCATGGCCTTCAAATCCATAATGATCTTGAAGTTCATTGAACGCTCGGCACATTTTTGGAGGCAATGCAAGCGGTTGACCTTGGTTTTTTCTTGCATTGTCAAGTTTGTCACATGATTGTCTTATCCAACTAGGATCTGGTTCAATCTTGAAATGGGAGCAAATACGGGCTAGTTGGTCTTCTGAATTTGAGGTTAAATCGCTATACCTAACCTCAATTAGTCGATCTCCTAGTAGTTCAAGGTATTTGTTTATTTCGCTGAGACTGACGAGCCACTCCAACGCTCCCATTTCTAAGTTGGTACTGAGTTGTGCAATCTCATCAGAAAAGTAATCGTTTGCAATTGAATCTGTAGCAAGCGACTTCCATTTACAAAGGTCACGGCCCCACCATTGGTTCCAATCACCTTTGCCGCTCATTTGATATGTGTTTGTACTTGCCAATCTATCTATAGATCGAACAACATCAATTCCATTGCGGACCAGATGCAGCATAGGAGATCTGGGACTCAATTCAGAAAGCATCGATATTCTCATCGCATTGATTGGCGTTTTTTCTATCAACGTAAAAGAGGTGTCGCCTGATCGTTTTAGTTCACTTTGCATACAAGCGTTAAACCGTTGTATTTCATTTTTTGTAATGCAATCATTGCTTAAGATGCAATGTGATCCTATTTCAGTCTCACCATACAACAGAATCATATCTGTGGAAGGTAGAATTGCTCGCCATGTATGGTACGGTTCAAACAGGTAACAAATTTTAGGGTGATCAGCTAGCAGTTTGCCAAGGATTGTTGTGCCAGATCTTCCACAACCAAAAATAAATGAAACTGGATTTTGGAGTGCAGGAATTTTTTCTTTTTGTGCGTCTTTTTGTGCCCGCCGCAAAAGTCGTCCGTATTTGATAGATCTTGCAATAGGGCGAATTGTTTGAAGTACTTTATCTATCATCGTCAGGCATCTTAGCAGGTCAGTGTCAATGGAATCGTTCTGCAGCTTGTTGCAATTGTTCTAAACAAGCATGGAGATATCTTGGGTCACCTTCTGATTGCATAAACGCTGGAGCGGTTGCAGCGAGTAATAATCTTCGAATGTTTGCCAGTTCAGGATAATCATCTGCAACTTTTAACCCGATTGATTTTCTCGCATTCGCCATGGTTTTTAATGGGTTTGAAGATTCAAGTCTCGAATGGTGCCCCCAAAGTTGGCGTTCTAGGTAAATAGCGTCTTCTACCCAATGACCCGCATGTACTTCCGCAAGGTCGATCAAGCAGACTGGGGCATTCTTCTTTTCAGAGCGGCACATTGAGTTAGCAAGGTGTACGTCCCCGTGTAACCATTGCCGCGTATGTCTTGCTCTCCAGATATCGAGTACCTCTTCGAGGTACCGGTTGCACCATTTGTGCATTTTTTTCCAAGCAGATTTGTTTTCAATCGAATTAGTACGCACACTTTTTTTTGCACGTTTTAATAGATCGCCCCAATCTTCTCGTCGCCCTAATTGGTCCACTGGAAACTCTCTTGCCGCAGATGTGAACGTGGATGCAGCGTGCGCAATCCTTTGGATTATGTTGTCATCCCAATGTTTACCGAGAGGGCCAAATGGAAGGCGTTCAATCACAATCCATGCAAGGTCATATCCGCCTAGCCCAATCCCACTTGCAAGTAGTTTTGGAACGACTCCTTCGCAATCTTGCATTCTTCGAGTCCATCGTAATTCTCTTAGAACTACAGGGAATTTCACTACAACTTCCTCGGTTGAACCATCTTCATGTGTCCAAGTCGAAAATCCTGTTGCAGCACCACCTCGTTGCCAATCAGTACGAAACCATCGGATGGGTTCAAGTTGGTTCAAGCATTGTTTTTGTAGAACTGGCTCGAGTGCACGAGCTAGGGAAGCAGGAAGGGCAGTAGTGCCGAGACTCATCATGCTTGCTTCTCCAATCGATCCATCACAATTATTAGGATACGAGATGATTGCCTAGAAGGCAAGTGGGTCGGTTTTGGGGTTGCGGAATGGGGCTTCCTGACGTAGTTTGGTGGTTAATTATGCATAAACGATGGGATGTATTGGTTGTTGATCTTGATGGAACGCTTCTTTGTGGAATGGGGAAAGTTTCAGATGCAAATCGGAAATCTTACGATGCTGTCAAAGATGCTGGAATTGAAGTCGTCATCGCAACAGGTCGTTGTTTTTCTGAGTGCGAACACATTTTGAAAGAGATTGACCATGATGGTGTCGTGATTGTTGCTGGTGGTGCTCAACTTTGCGATGCTCGGGGGAATGCAATTCAAAGCGAACCTTTAGATGAGGAGATCGTTCGCGAAGTTGCAAAGCACATCCTCGATGGAGATCACAGGTTACTACTATTGAAGGATGGTTCGGCTTGTGATACACAATATGTATTAGTTGGAGATGCTCCTTTGCATCATGCTTCAACATGGTGGTTTGAATCGTTAGGTATTACGTTATTAGAAGTTGCAACTATTGACGAAGACCCTTGGCCAAAGCACACCCTTCGTGCAGGAGCTGTCGCAGAGCAGCGTAATTTAAAGCAACAAGTTTCAGCACTTGCGAAACAATTGCAATCAAGAGCAAAAATGCAACATTGGTCAGCGGTAACATGCAGCGAAGCAACTGGGTCAGAAACGCATTTGTTGGAAATTTTTGGTTTTGCGGTCAACAAATGGACAATGCTTCAAAAACACTTGGGAAAAAACTTTGACCCACAAAGAATAGTAGCCATCGGCGATGGACTTAACGACATAGAGGTGTTGCAAGAAGCCGGTAGATCTATAGCAATGTCGAATGCAAATGATTTTGTTCAGTCACATGCTGATTTTATTAGTGGTCATCATGATGAACATGGTTTTGCAGAAGCGATGTACACGTGGGTTCTAGAAAATAATACGTTTTTGGAGAGAACCCTTTGAATTCGATTAATTCAAATCGCAGTTTGCCAATTCTTGCATTGCTGCATGGGTTACCTATTTATGAAAATGGATGGAATATTTTTACTCCGTATTCCGATCCTTTTCGGGACATCAAGCAACTAATTCCAGAATCTATTATTGTCCCAACAGCAAGTCGCGGTGTATTTTTAGCGAATGAAATGCAAGCGCCATCTGTAGTGTTTGTTCCAAACCGTCAACTTCTATCTGTGCTTGCTGAAATATCCCGTTCTCCTGAAGAATTGTTGTTTCCACTTGTTCTTGTTGCTGAAGATCATCCCTTTGTAGCTCCAAATGTCCAGCCTCGCCAACTATTATGTGAGTCTGACTTGATTTCGCTTGAGCCTTGCAATGCAACGGAGAGTGAATTTATTGGTTTAGCAGCTGGAAGGATGTCTGCTTCAACGAAGAGAGCTGTTGCGGTGATTTTCCATCATGGGTTGCTTGGGGCAGCTGCATCAATTGTTGAAACACCAATTCAAGATTTGCCATCAACTAGACTTCACGGCGAAACGAGTGATCCAATTCGCTTGTCACGAAGATTAGAGTTGAACAGGCAGAGAACACTTCCTAGTCCAGGCGAAAGAGGTTCGGTTGGGTTTATTACAGTTGGACTTGCAGACACTTCGTTGCGATATCTAGTCAGTGAACTACGGTTGCTTGGAAGAGTTCCGACTCTGAATGTGCGGTTAGTTTCACCACTTGATGATGTGCCAATCAAGAGGTTGTTGACTCGATGCCATAACCTTGTCGTTCTTGAACCAAGACCTGGTGAAATTGAAACAAAAGTAATTGCTATTGCGGAACAAATGCGACGAGATGGAGAGGAGGTTGCTTTGGTTTGGGGACGTGAACTTCCACCAGTTGATCCCGAGCACGATCCAATGCAAGTGCCTATTGATGCAATTCACCCATCAGTTGTTGCAAGAATGATAAAGCATTTGTTACATGAAGCGAGACCCGCTTCTGATGTAGAGCATCAACTTTTGGAATCAAAACCGCCGTTTCAACAACGACCAGCTCGAAGGCATCATTTAGGGACAAGTGCAGCATTGCAAGTTTTATCAAATGTTGCAAAAAAAGTCGCAGTTGATTGTGATGGGTGCGTTATCACAATTGATGGCAAACTAATTCCGCAAGGTGATGGTAAAAAAGTATCAATTGAAACTTGGGGGCGATCACGTTTTCAAGCAGACGGTTTGGATGTTGTTAAGAGTATTGCTGGAGTTAATGAAACTCGCGTTTTTCTTGTTTGGGAAGGTGCCCCAAACAGTGCTTCTTCTAACCTTCTTGATGCTTCGATTCTTCCTGCAACAAAAGATGACAAGAGTAGAGTTGTAAGAGTTGGCATTGATCACGGAGAAGAATTAGAAGAAGCAATCACTGCAGCAATTGAACGTGATGGTGTTACTATCGTTATTGTCCGAGAAGGCGAAGAGCCTCAGTTTGATATTGAACGCCTCTCAGAGGTTTGTAGAGCAATAGATGTTAGAGGTTTCTTAGAAACTAACATTATTACTATTACGATGTCTGAAATGAGTGGTCTTCATTTTCATAAACACAAACAATACCAAACGACAAAAGCAGTGATGCCACTTGAAACGCGCATTTGGTCTCATTGGCTTGCAAAAGGGGAAAATAAATTCCGCGTGTCCTTAAGGCCGGTCATTGAACAGGCAATGGTGGTCAGAGTAAAACCTCCAATCCGAGTAGTGTCACATACCGATGCCCGATTGACGCCTCCAAACCCAGTGCATGCTACTGCGCCTGAATGGAGAGTTCACATTGCTGGTACTCGCGGAGACCAATTTGGAATTGTTGGACAAATATTACTTTTTGCTGCGAGCACCATGGGGTATGAAACAAGAACGCAGTCAAATAATATGTTTGTTGGTGCTGGTCGCCGAGCTTGGACACAAATATTGTTTACCCGTCCTCAAACAGCAAGGTCAGAGCGTCCACTTGTGGGGTATATACCTTGGGGTGAAGCGGATTTGCTTCTGGGCTGGGATTCTCAAGAAGTATTGCGAGCTCTTGATCCAGAGGGGATCTTGCAGGTTGCATCTCCGCAGCGAACGTATGCAATTATCAATACTGGTAAGTTAGATCAACAAGTTGGGCTTGACAAAAATCAATATGAAGAAGCAAATTCTTTTGGCGATGTTCAAAGGAACTTCAAAGAAAACGCTGGAATGACTGGTGATTTTTCAAGTTGGGCAAGATATCGATTTCACAACACCCGCCTTGGTGATTTAGTGCAACTTGGCGTAGCATTTCAACAAGGGCTCATTCCTCTCACGGTGGATGCCATGAACGCTTCAATGCAAGATGCAGAGGAACGGGGTTTTGCAAGAAGCCAAGAAGCATTTGAATATGGCCGTCGGATTGCGTTGCACCCAGATGCAGCATGGATTCCGGTTGACGACGAAGAAACGGTTGATCTCTCAAGGTTAATTCGTCGTTACATTCGAAACATACGACGAGTTGGTTTTAGAGGGAAAAAACGTGCAGAGATTGCAAAACGACTTTTCGATCGTGTGCAGAAAGAGCTTCCTGGACTAACAGAAACGATTGAAGGACGAAATGCACTTTATACCGCAATCGTGGGAGTGCGCCGGTGTATGTTGTGGGGAGGTGAAGATGTTGCTGCGAAATATGTCGATCTAATTGTGAAAATTTATATTACAGACCAAGTGGAAACAGGCAGGGCACTTACAAGGAATTGCATCTTGGTACTTGCAGAAGGATTGCTCGTTCGAGATCCTATTTATCTTGCTAGGTTAGCGAGAACACCAGAAATAATCCGGAACTTACGAAACAGATTGAATGTAAGGAAGCCAAGAGGTGATGAATTGCACAGGCGGTTCTTGTCTCGTTTCGAACTCTGCATAGGCAAGTGGCGTTTGAATGCAGATATTCGTACAAGTGATTGGTCTTCAGCTTTGGTTTCAAATATTGGAAGACTTGTTCCCAGACGCTTTAGGGGTCGAAAACGAGATCGAGAAGTTCGCAATCTCCTGCTCGATGCAGCAAATCTTGCGGTAAAAGATCCATCTCTGTACGATGAGTGGCTTGCTCGATTTGAAGCATTGCATGCGATGGCACTCGAGGGTACGTTACATACGGCGAGTTTGCATGCATTAAGAGTTATTATTGCAACCGGTCCTCACAAAGATTAGATTGGTATCGTCTTCGTAATTGTCCACAGGCAGCGTCGATATCTCTTCCTCGGCTAGCTCTGATATGAACATTCACTCCTGCATTTTGCAGTGTTTCTTGGAATCTTCGAACTTGTGCACTCTGTGGACGTTTGTATTCAATTGAGTCAACTTCGTTGTATCGAATGAGATTCACGTTGCATCGTAGCGTGTGGCAAAGTTCAGCTAGTTCTTTTGCTTCAGTAATTCGATCGTTGACTCCACTGAGCAAAAGATATTCAAGTGTAATTTCGCGGCCAGTTGCCGAAAAATATTTTCCGCAAGCTTTTAAAATATCTTCAATCGGAGAAAACTGAGCCCATGGGATGAGTTGTTTTCTGAGTTCGTCGTTTGGTGCATGCAGGCTGAGTGCGAGTGTGACTGGAATATCAAATGTTGCCAATCGTTCGATTGCCGATGGGAGTCCAACTGTAGAAACAGTGATTTTTCTTGCGCCAATAGAACACCCCCAAGGCGCATTTAGAATACGAATTGCTCTCGTGACCGCGTTGTAATTAGCGAGTGGCTCGCCCATGCCCATAAATACGACATTTGTAATAGAAGAAGTTCCAAGCGAGATGACTTGCTCGATTATTTGCCCAACATCTAAGTTCCCATCAAAACCATCGAGTCCTGATGCGCAGAACGTACAGCCCACAGGACAACCAACTTGGCTAGAAACGCACGCAGTTTTTCGTTTCTCAGTTGGGATCATGACGGTTTCAGTCGTTTTTGTTCCATCGTCCCATGCGAATAATAATTTTCTAGTCTTGTCAGATGCAACTTTTTCGATAACTTTGTTAGATCGTCGAAAGAACAATCGTTCTGAGAGCAAATCTCGATGACGCTTTGAGATGTTTGTCATAGCATCAAAGTTGTCGACTCCTTTTTCGTAGATCCAACTCAAAATTTGTTTTGTAGCAAATTGTGGCATGCCAAGTTCTGCAACAAGTGCTTCGATGTCACGAGGAAATTGCTCAAGAGCGTGTTCTTTTTTATTCACTGTTTATCGCCTTGGATTGTGACGTTTCGAGAATCTAGAAAAGTGTGTAAGGATTGGGGCATAGAAAAAGTCATTCCTTCATCGAAATCTTGATTGACCGTGAGTTCACCTGCATAATGCTTGATGAGATGCTCAATGATTTCATTAACGAGATGATCAGGAGCACTCGCGCCAGCAGTGACGAGTACTGATTGGATGTTTGTAAACCATGAGCTCTTTAGACCATGAACATCATCAATTAAGTGTGCAGTTGTACCAACTGTTTCAGCGATCTCAGTTAGTCGCAAGGAATTTGAGCTGTTCGTGCTACCAACAACAAGAACTAAATCTACATCAGAAGCAGAATCGCGAACGACTGCTTGTCGATTTGTTGTTGCGTAGCAAATATCATCAGTGGGAGGAGCTTTAATTTCAGGGTACGATTTTTTCAGTGCTGAAATGATGACATCGGCATCATCTGTGCTGAGTGTTGTTTGTGTGAGGTACACCAATTTTGTCGGATCGTTGATGTGTAATGTAGAAATGTCTTCTGGTGTTTCAACAATCTGTATATGTTCGGGGACCTCACCCATGGTTCCAAGAACTTCTTGGTGATTTCGATGTCCGATTAAAATGATTTGCCAATCTCGATGCGCGTAACGGATAGCTTCGTTATGAACTTTTGTGACGAGAGGGCAGGTAGCATCAATAGCGACGAGGTTACGACTTTTAGCTTCTTCGCGAATTGCAGGGCTTACACCGTGTGCGCTAAATACTACGATTGCGTTTTCTGGTATTTCGGCAATGGCTTCGACAAAAATTGCACCACGCTCACGCAGTCGCCCAACTACATGTTGATTGTGGACAATTTCATGGAAGACATAAAGTTTCTCATCGTCCTTGAGGGCATCAAGGAGTTGATCGACAATGTCTACGGCCATGTGTACTCCTGCACAGAAGCCTCTTGGGTTTGCAAGCGAGATGCGCATCTGGTGATTGTACATGGGGTGAGGCAATCAACCATTTTCTGGGGTCGCAGATCTTCAGAGAGCAGGGGACAGACCCAAAGATGGGTATACACCTCAAAAACGTACAAAATTTACAATTACTTCAATTATGTTTCGATATTGCTATTTTCAGTTGGAGTTAGAACTACTAGAACCCCTGCATTCCAAGTGCTTTGTAGAGGAATGCGTATATGTCTGCAGCTTCTTCGATGCGAAGGGCGGTCGGTTTTCCAGCGCCGTGGCCCGCTCGTGTCTCGATTCGAATTAGAACCGGATTATTGCCTACTTGTGCATGCTGCAAAGCAGCTGCGTATTTAAAACTATGCCCAGGAACGACGCGGTCATCAGTGTCGCCCGTCGTTACGAGTGTTGGTGGATACGCCGTTCCATCCTTCACGTTGTGATATGGCGAGTATCCAAACAAAATTGGAAACATTTCAGGATCATCGGGTGAACCGTAATCACTTGTCCAAGCCCAGCCAACAGTGAAGAGTGGAAATCGCAGCATGTCCATCACGCCAACTGCAGGTAAGCAAGCGCCGAACAAATCTGGGCGTTGTGTCATACATGCACCAACAAGGAGTCCACCATTACTTCCTCCTTGAATTGAGAGTTTACTTGCATTGGTCCATTTGTTCTCGATGAGCCATTCGCTGCATGCAATAAAATCATCAAAAACTTGTTGCTTGTTTGCAAGCATGCCGCCTTCGTGCCACTCGCGGCCATATTCACTGCCACCACGAATACATGCAACTGCGTACACTCCGCCCATCTTCATCCAGACAGCGCGCGATGCCGAGAAACGCGGCAACATTGAAATATCAAACCCGCCGTATCCATATTGAAGTACGGGGTTTGTTCCATCGAGCTTTGTGTCTTCATGAGAAACGATGAAGATTGGAACGTTTTTGCCATCGGTGCTTGTGACGAATTTGCGTTGCACAACCATCTCGGAAAGATCAACAGGAAACTCTGTTTTCCAAAATAGATTAGTTTTTCCTGAGTCCAAATCAAGCGTAAACGTAGAGGGGGGATAGTTGTAACTTGAGTATGACCAATAGACAGTGATGTCATCATTGTGACCACCAAATCCGCCCGCAGTTCCAAGGCCAGGCATCTGCACTGCATAGAGTTCTTTTCCGTCTAAGGAATGCACTGTCGCTTTTGTTGAAGCATCTTCAAGCCAAGTTGCTGTAATTTTTCCGCCGACAATATCAGCTCCACGTAGGATATTTTTTTGCTCAGGGATGACATCTTTCCAAGTGGTGGTTGCCTCTCCAATAGTGATTGACATTATTTTACCTTTTGGAGCTTGGTGATCAGTCTTAAACCAAAGTGTGTTGCCAATTCCACCAATGAGGTCAAACGAAGCAACGAAGTTAGTGATTAGCCATCGTAGTTTTGGTTCATTGGGACCCTTCACGAGTAAAGCATTATTTGACGAAGTTCCTTCGTTTACAGAAACAACGAGCCAGCCTCCGTCTTGTGTAACACTTGCGCCGTAAAAACGATCGGGATGTGCAGTGTCAGACCAAATGAGCGTGTCCTCACTTTGCTCAGTGCCAATCAAATGAAACCAGAGTTGTTGCCCATCGGTCGTTTTGATATGACCCCCGCGATCGCTGTGTGGATATCTAGAATAATAAAACCCACTTTCATCAGGTAGCCAAGCAGGAGAAGCAGTTTTGATATCTAACAAAACATCGCGAAGTGTTTCGCCAGTCACTAGATTTTTTGTATACCAAACAGACCAATCTGACCCAGCATCAGAGATGCCCCATGTCAGGTACGTTCCATTTGGACTAGGGCTATACATCGAAAGTGCACGCGTGCCGTCTTCTGAAAAAGTATTAGGATCTAAAAGTACTTCGTTGATGTCGGTTGCAGAAACACCTGTGTAAATGACACTGTGGTTTTGAAGTCCTGTATTTCTTGATTGAAACCACCGACTTCCTCGCCTAGAAGGAGAGCTTTGCTTTGGATAATTCCATGCAGTTGTAAGTGCGGCTTCTATCTTTGGTAGGGCTTTAATAGTGTCAAGATATTTTCTTGTAATTAAATTTTCTGCTTCAACCCAACCTGCAACTTCTTCGTTATTTCGAACATCATCTTCAAGCCAACGGTAAGGATCAGAAACTTCTACGCCGTGAAATGTGTCAACCACAACTTCACGTCGAGTTTCAGGGTAATCGAAATTTGTTTCAACTTGCGTGGTGTAAAAAAGTGCTGCAATTAGTGTAAGCATAGTTACCCTCCTACGATGTATGGAATTTCTTGCAAACCTTCAGTTAAATCTACTGGACCATCTTCAGTGATATGGACATCTGCTTCATAATGGACAGTCATGGAATGGTCTGCAGAAAATATAGGCCACGTTCCTCGAACGTTCTCGATTTGCCCAGTTCCTACAGCAAGCATTGGTTCTACTGCTATGAGCATTCCGGCTTCAAATGTTCGCCACCCATCAGGCCATTCAGAAGGATGTGTTGGCACAACATTCGAAACAAATGGTGGCGAGTGAAGAGTTTTGCCGTAGCCGTGTCCACCAAGACCTCTTGTTAGATAAAAACCATATTTACTTTCTGCAACACCTTGTACTGCACGCGCAAAGTCCATCATTGGACGGCCCGGTTGCATCGCCTTAATACCACTAGCAAGAGACTCTCGACCTGCTTGCATGAGTTTTTGATTTTCCTCACTCACGTGTTCGATGCCCCAAGTCCATGCAGCATCACCTATCCAGCCATTATGTTTCACGCCTATATCAATGGATATAAGATCACCTGCAGAAAGTGGAGATTGAGGCATGATGTGTGTTCCATGTACGACACAATCATTGACCGAGATACAAGACTGGCTTGGAAATGGTGGTTGTGCTGGAATTTTGTATTTATGAAACGCACTCTTGCATTTAAGGTCACGAAGTTTAGTTCCGACGAATGCGTCAATTTCTGGAAGGGATAGACCAGCGCACAGAAAATCAGTAAGTGCGTAATGAATTTCAACAACATGCTTTGCAGAAACTGCGGCTTCTTTTGCATCTTTGGATGAAATAAGTGGAACCGTTTTCATCATTCGTCTTCTCCTTCCATTCCCGCCTCTCCCTCAGAAAGCAAATGGATTATTTCTCCATCGATCGATACGAGTAGGGGGCCTCCGCCGCAAATTTGCCACGCCAATTCTCTCTCATCTTCGCAATCGAGTAATTGAATATCTCCTCGAAATCCAACTTTGATTCTTCCTACTTTCTTTTGTAATCCAAGGACGCATGCAGCGTTCACAGTAGAGGCGGTGATTGCCTCTGCAGGTGTAAGCCCAAGGCGTCTGCACGCAAGTGCGATTGCAAAAGGCATTGATGGCATCGGCGCTGATCCTGGATTAAAGTTAGAAGCAATTGCGACTGCGCAGCCCGAATCGATCATGTGTCTTCCACGAGCATATTCATCCCCTAAACAAAAACCACTTGCGGGAAGCAGCACGCCGATTGTGTTACTTGTTGCGAGTAAGGCGAGTTCCTTATCGGTTGAATGTTCTAAATGGTCAACGCTCACAGCCCCAAGTTCAATTGCTCTTGTCAACATTCCAAGTGCATTGAACTGATCTACATGCACACGGATTGGACATCCCAAATCTATCGCGCGTTCGAAAAGTTTTGTCGTCTCTTCGGGGGACCATGCGCCTTTTTCACAATATGCATCACACGTGATGTTTGGAAATTCATCAGCAACAGCTGGAAGTGTTTCTTCTATGACAAGATCAGTAAAGTTTTCGATTTCTGGATCGATTGCGTGAGCTCCAAGAAAAGTTCCACTTATAAGTTGTGGTACTTCTTGTGAAGCGTCGTGTATGGCACGAAGCATTTTTAATTCATCATTGGTAGTGAGGCCGTACCCGCTTTTAACTTCAACAACTGTGGTGCCAAGCGATGCCATAAGGGCGATTCTTCCAACAAGGCTAGTTACTAAATCTTCTTGCGTCGCTTCGCGGACTGATTTGACAGTAGACATAATGCCTCCACCTTGAGCAAGGATGTCAAGATAGGGTACGCCTCGCAAACTGGCTTCAAACTCATTGAGTCTTGATCCGGTCCAACAAGTATGCGTGTGACAATCAACAAATGTTGGCATCACGACGCGACCTTCTGCGTCTATGACGACAAGTTCATCACTTTTCTCAAAGACGGCTTCGTCGGGAGAACCACTTTGTACTTGATTTATTTTGCCGTCAATAACAAGAACATAACCATTCTCTATAACCCCAAGATTTTCCATCGCGTCGCCTCGCCGTGGGAGATCGCCCACATCAAGTGTGATGATGCGTGCGTTGGCGATGATAAAGTCACTCACGGGATTTTTTCCTCATAGGGATGTTGACGTGTTGTTCAATTGCACATTGCATAGCTTCATCATACCCCGCATCGACATGCCGAAAGATTCCCATCATCGGATCGTTTGTAAGGACTCTGTGTAATTTTTTTGTTGCAGCATCGGTGCCATCAGCAACAATTACTTGGCCTGCATGTTGTGCATATCCAATGCCAACTCCGCCTCCATGATGAAAGCTGACCCAGCTTGCACCACTTGCGATGTTGAGTGCAAAATTAAGAAGTGGCCAATCACTAACCGCATCAGTTCCATCAAGCATCCCTTCGGTTTCACGATTTGGACTAGCAACACTCCCGCAATCAAGATGATCACGACCAATGACAATTGGGGCGGAAACTTTACCGCTACGAACAAGTTCGTTGAATGCTACGCCAGCTTTATCTCGCTCGCCCAAGCCAAGCCAACAAATTCTGCAAGGAAGACCTTGGAACGCAACGCGATCTTGCGCCATTGTGATCCACCTTTTAAGTGATTCGTCTTCTGGAAAAAGTTCGAGTATGACCTCGTCTGTTTTTCGGATATCTTCCGGATCACCGGAAAGGGCGCACCATCGAAATGGACCTCGCCCGCGGCAAAATTGAGGTCGAATATATTCTGGAACGAATCCCTTGAAATCAAAAGCGTTTGTTACACCTGTATCAAAGGCGCGTTGGCGAAGGTTGTTCCCATAGTCAAATGTTTGAGAGCCTTCATGCATAAACCAGAGCATGCACGCAACGTGTTTCGCCATCGAAGCCATGCTTTTATCTACATATTCTTTTGGATTATTGGTACGGAGTGCATCAGCTTCTTCTCGTGAAATACCATCGGGGTAATAACCAACAAGAGGGTCGTGTGCAGATGTTTGATCTGTTAGTACTTCAGGAACAATGTTTCGATCCTGTAAACGTGATAGAAGATCAACTATGTTTCCACAGTAACCAATTGAAATAGCTTCTTTATTATTTTTTGCAGCCACTGCTTTGTCAATTGCTGTATTGATATCAAGTTCGATGAAATCAAGGTAGCGATCATGGACCCGTTTTTCTAAACGTTCAATGCAAACATCGGCAATCAAACAAGTACCATCGTTCATTGTGACAGCAAGAGGTTGCGCGCCGCCCATTCCGCCGCACCCTCCAGTAACTGTGAGCGTTCCAGAAAGTGTTCCGCCAAAGTGTTGCCTTGCGCACTCTGCAAAAGTTTCATACGTGCCTTGCAAAATGCCTTGTGTTCCAATGTAGATCCAAGAGCCTGCAGTCATCTGTCCGTACATCATGAGGCCTCGGTCTTCAAGATCATCAAAATGTTCTTGCGTAGCCCAGTGTGGAACAAGGTTACTGTTTGCGATAATGACACGCGGAGCATCGACGGTTGTTCGTGCGATGCCAACTGGTTTGCCAGATTGCACAAGTAATGTCTCGTCACCTTCTAGTGATTGAAGTGAAGTGATTATTGCGTCATATGATTCCCAATTTCGAGCAGCTTTTCCTCGACCACCGTAGACAACGAGGTCTTCGGGTCGCTCAGCAACTTCAGGATCAAGGTTGTTCATGAGCATTCGCATGGCAGCTTCCGCTTGCCATGTTTTGCAGGACATTTGAGTCCCCCTTGGGGCTCGAATAACGCGTTTTTGGTCTTTATTGTGGAGCGTAGCCATCTTTACGATGGTATCCGCTTAGAGCGTTTCTTGCAGGGGTATAATTAATCTAGGCTCAATAAAAAGGAGAAGTACCAATGGCAATGCAAACTGAAATAACAATGAACCCAATTTCTTCAGGAACTTTTTGTTGGAATGAATTAGCAAGTCGAGATACAGAAGCATCTGGGGAGTTTTACTGTTCTTTATTTGGTTGGGAGTCTGAAGTCGATGATTGCAGCGGAATGCCCTATACCCTGTTTAAGAAGGATGGGCATCCAATTGGTGGCATGATGCAGATGGATGAGAATTGGCCTGCTGATGTCCCCTCGTATTGGGGATGTTACGTTGCAGTTGATGATGTTGATGCAAAAGCAGAAAAAGTTGCTGCCCTTGGGGGAGAAGTCTGTTGTGGACCACAAGATGTTGGTACAGAGGGACGCTTCGCAGCGATCGTTGACCCAACAGGTGCACATATTAATATTTTCAAAGGTGGTGATGGGATGAACCCTTGGGGGCACGGTTCATTTTGCTGGAACGAACTTCTAACCACTGATATGCATGCAGCTGATGCATTTTATACCTCGTTGTTTGGATGGACTTCTGAGGCGAGTCACACAAGTGAAGAACCATACTCTGTTTTCAAGAATGGTGAAGATTGGGCTGGTGGCATGATGAACATGCACTGGGAAGGTACGCCAGCGTGGCTCTGTTATGTGAGTGTCGCTGATGTTGATCTTACAACCTCAAAAGCGGTTGAACTTGGGGCAACTGTATGTTTTGAACCAGCTGATATTCCAGGCATAGGTAGATTCTCAGTGTTCACAGACCCAGTGGGTAGCACGATTGCTCTATTTACCGGACTTTCTGAAAGCTGCGATTGTTAGAAAGGTCAAATCTAAAAATCATTATTGCATTTTGATTGAGATACTGTGTAATGTTACATCTATATGACTTTTTCATATAGATATTTTTGTATTACTCTTTCAATCTGCGGTACATGTTTTGCAGAAGTTCCCTTTGAAATATTGCGTCAATATCAAACTTCTGCAGTTAGTACAGGGATATTCCCTACTAAACTTGATTTTCCTACGGGCCAAAACCCGCGGTCTGTTCACGGTGCAGATTTTGATGGCGAATTAGATATCGTATCTGCAAATGCAAATCATGAAGATCGTGGATTGAGTGTGATCATGCAGGGAAATTGCCAAGGGGATGATTGTAACAATAATGGAATCGGAGACATTTGCGAATTACCTGATTGTAATTTTAATGGCATTCCAGATGAGTGTGATATCGCTTCTGGTACATCTACGGATTGTAATAACAATGGTATTCCTGAGGATCTGAATGGGGACATGGTAGTCGACATTGCTGATTTACTTTCGTTGATTTCATATTGGGGTGAGTGCTCCAAATACACACTTCCAAACATAACCGGAGCATGTTGCAACAGTTCGTCTACTTGCATGGAAGTGTATGAGATTGCTTGCGAAATATTGCTTGGAACGTATTTTGGAGATAACACTACCGGTGATTCAGTTGAGTGCCAGTCCCCTTAGCGTAGTAGTTTCTCGATCGCACTGATGTCATCTGATGGCGAACGATCTTTATCTCTAGTTGGTACAACTTCGCGGACTTTTTCATACATGACCTCGACAGCATCGCCACTTCTAAGTGGTCGATGGTGATCGAGGGAATCACAGCCTACAAGTAATTCGATTGCGATGACAGTTCGACATAGGTCAACAGACCTGCGGAGAAGTAATCCCGC
>PVBE012389249.1_pt1 | contig 32027 bp, 29 predicted proteins | sample 1631181 | NCBI WGS metagenome assembly PVBE01 (sample SAMN08397723, study PRJNA350692) | Marine metagenome, whole genome shotgun sequencing project. | isolation source: water | place: Pacific Ocean | collected 2012-04
CCTCCATCACTCAAAAGCGCATGCCGGGCATCAAGGTCGAAAAATCCTGGCTGTGAGGTCATCATCTATCCTCCGGGGCGGGAGGATTCTATTGGATCACATCAGAGATGAAATAGGGGAGGTTTTTAGAGGTGCCCATTAAACCATCTCCCCGAAAACGTGACCGGGTGGCCATGAGTCAGGTGACCGCCATGAGAGAGGTTCGTGCCCAGAATCGTGTCTCCCGGCTCGAGGAGAGCAAAATAGACCGCGGCGTATTTGTTCGTCATGGTGCCGCCGGCCGCTTCCATGACCGCGGCGCTAACGTAATTCTCGGAAGCGATGAGCTCGAGTTCGTCCCCCTGCCGGGTGGTTTCTTTTTCCATCGCGCCAAAAGTTTCGGGGTCCATCATTTCTAGAGCAGAAACCATGAAAAAAACCTCCGGATTTCTTTGGGGCGGCCGTTCGGGACGAAAAACATTGACGAGAGGAATTATCCCTGGAGAGGCGGACGCTAGCAAAGTGCCCATCCGGCGTCAATTCTCTCCTGAGGGATCTGGCCGCGCAAACCGAATCAGTCATTACCTCAATCCGCTCCCTTGGCGGGGCCCTTCGTTCATGTCAGAATAAGAGACTGATTGAGGGTATTGTCTCAATCTGTTGATTGCCGCACCCCGGCGGCGGCCTTTTTTGGGGCTGAGCCACCGTGGAGTCCTCCAGGCAGCACGCACCTGCGAAGAACATCGCCCATGAGCAAGCTTGTCGTCGTCTCCAATCGTCTGCCCTCTCTGCCGGAGAAGGACTCCCCGCGCTCCCGAAAAGAAAACGTCGGCGGGTTGGTCTCCGCCCTGATCTCGGCGCTCGAGCTCAGCGGGGGAGGAGTCTGGTTCGGGTGGAGCGGAAAATCCAGCCCGGGAGAGAAGAAAAAAAACGCATCGTGGAGTTTCGGAAGCACCCAAATCGTCGGGTTCGACCTCACCAGGCGCGAGATCAATTCCTACTACAACGGATTCTGCAACCGGGCGCTATGGCCCCTGCTTCACGGTTTTCAAAGCGAGGTGCAGCTGCACCGGCAGGAAAATCTCGCCTACAATCTGGTCAACGCACGTTTTGCCCAGGAGCTCTTGCCTTACCTGGAGAAAAACGATTCAGTCTGGGTGAACGACTATCATCTTTTTCTGCTCGGCCGGGAGCTCAGACGGCTGGGACACGAAGGGCCTATCGGCTTTTTCCTCCATATTCCGTTTCCCTCGTACGTAACCTGGCAAATTCTTCCGGAGCCCGAAGAGGTCCTCGATGGCATGATGGATTTCGATCTCGTCGGCCTCCACACCCGGACCTACCGTGACAACTACGTCTATACAAGCCAGCGCCTCATCGACTCTTCGTGGGACGGAAAATATTTACGGGCCAGCGGGCGCAAACAGCGTGTGCACATGATCCCTATCGGCGTGGACCCGGAGCGCTTCGGGCCCGGGGACGCGAAAACCCCGGCCGGCCGCCGCAGGCGCGGGCTTCAGGAGGAGGCGGGCAACGCGCAGATCATCCTCGGGGTGGACCGCCTCGACTACACCAAGGGGATACCGCAGCGGATTCTCTCGTTCGAGGCGCTGCTCCAACACCACCCTGAATACCGGAGTAAGGTATGCATGTTTCAGATATGCGCCCCCTCGCGCAGCGAAGTTCCCGAATATATCAATCAAAAAAAATCCGTGGAAAGCATCGTGGGCCGTATCAACGGTGAATTCGCCGAGCACGACTGGGTTCCGATCCGGTATTTCTACCGCTCCTACCCCCACGATCGGCTCAGCGTCTTCTACCGCGAAGCCCACGCTTGCCTCGTCACCCCCCTCCGCGACGGCATGAACCTCGTTGCGAAGGAATATATCGCCGCACAAGACCCGGAAGACCCCGGTGTCCTTGTCCTGAGCAAATTCACGGGCGCGGCCGAGGATCTGACCGAGGCGGTGATTGTCAATCCCTACCTGCCGGAAGATGTCGCCGACGGGATCGCGCGGGCGCTCTCGATGCCGCTCCAGGAGCGGGTCGAACGGCACGAAATTTTACTGGAAAAAGTTGTCCGCCACAGCGCCGAATGGTGGTTCAAGACCTTCCTGAAAGAGTTGGGCGAAACCTCGCCCGACTGAGAGCGATTCAAAAAAAAAGCGCATCCCTTGGGGTCGCGCGCTCATTAGCCGTTCGCTCGGTTGGCGCCCACGCTATGGCCTGAAACCTCATCCCCCCATGTATTGTCCCATGAGAATGATCCGGTCCCCGTCCTCCACCTCGCTCTCAAGCGTGTGCTTGATCCCCAGCAGGGCGTCGTTCACGGCGATCTCGATGTGCTCGCTGAGGGCGTCCGAGCCGCGATCCCAAAGGGCTTTATCCAGCTCACGGTGGCGGCGGCTGTGGCGCTTGAGCACTGCACGTATCGTATCACCGGGGAGGATTTCCTCGGAAAACTCCCGGCTCTCGCTACCGTCCCCGCCGACGAACACCGTCGCCCAGGCGAGGAGTTCAATCACGGCGGTTCGCTTTTTCTCAGCCACGGCAACTCTCACCCACTGCAACTCTCACCCACGGGGAGCGCAGACTCACGCGACACTATACTTTGGCGGCCGCTCCCTCGCCCCAGAGAGGCTCGATCAACTCCACAAGGCCCAGCTCCGTCAGCGTATCCACGGTCGGCCGGCCCGTCGCCCGATCATAGCCGACGGTCTCATACCAAATATCGAGCATTTTCTCCCAATGGTCCATGATGGAAACACCCTTCACCGGGCCGTCCACGGGAGTTGAGCCATAGCGCTTCGAGGGCCGCTCGAGTTCGGGCCCGATGCCGCAACGCAGGTTGAAAGCGCGCATCAATGTCGCCGAGCGGCGGCCCAGAGTCATTGCCTCCTCGCGCCGGATGTCCCAGCCCGTCGCAGCCTCGACCGAGCGACAGAGAATATCCAGCCGGGTACGGGAGGTGAAAGCGCAAATGCCCAACGAATCCTCGAAATGCCGCCTCCCCCGCATGGTGCCCACCATCTTAGGCACGGCTTCTGTGTCCTGGGGCTCCACCCGGGCCGGCATGCCCATCTCGGTTGGGAAAACGGGGGGAGCGGTGTCCAGCGTCCCACCGCCGCCAGTGCAGGTGTCCAGCATCTCCTCCCACCGGGCGCGGTGGTCGTGCCCGCGCGGCGAATCGCCCTTCATGGTGTAGACGGCGCAGTCAGCCGCCTCGCCGCCGAGTTTTTCCGAGGCCCGCTTCACCCCCTCGGCCAGCAGATCGCCCATGCCCTCGCGGCGGCTGATCATCTGAAGCAGGCGGTTCGACCCTTCGATATCACCCCACTCAAGCCGGAAGCCGAGGTCCTGATCGCTGATGTAACCCTTCTGCTGGCATTCCATCACCCATCCGCAGAGCCAGCCCCACTCGTTCACATCCACGCAGGCCCGGTCGATCTGGGTGTTCATCCAGGAGACCTCCTGGGGTTCGGTGGCTCCGGTGACCCAGCCCGCGCTGGCCCAGCCCTCGTACTCGGGCTCATCGACGATCTCCCCCTTGTGGGCCCCTGAGGCAATCACCTGCATGTGGCAGTGGTACATCCCGCAGGAGTTGCACTGATGGCCCCGGTGATCGAATCCTTCGCGGAGGCTGCGTCCCTCCCATTTCTTGGTATCCACCCCCTCGGGCCATACGTTCGTCGTGTAATTGCGAATCGGAAGCGAGCCCCCTGCTATCTGGTTCCGGACCCCGCCCAGCGTTCCGTACAAATAAAGACCCTTTGTGCTCGGGTCGGTCTGGAGGCTATGGGCGATCTCGTCCGCCGCGGCGTAGAGCGCCTTCAGGTGGGCGACCGTGAGAGCTTTGCCGCCCCGCTCGATGGCTACGGCCTTGACCTTCTTGGACCCCATGACCGCCCCGCAGCCATTCTTGCTCGCCACATGGCCATAATCGCCCTGGATGGCGGCGAAGCGCACCAGGTTTTCACCCGCCGGGCCGATCGAGTAGACGCTGAGTTGGTGCCCGCTGAGGCCGATTTCTTTTTCGAGGGCCTGCTGGGTCTCCCAGGTGTCCTTGCCCAGTAGATGCGTGGCGTCCTTGAGTTCCACCCGGTCATCTTGGATGTGAACGTACACCCAGCCCACCGAGCGCCCCTGGAGGACAATGGCGTCATAGCCGCAGTGCTTGAGGTTGGCGCCAAAGAAACCGTTGGCGTTCGTGTTTGTGGCCCCGCCCGTCAACGCACCCCGCGTGACGACGGTGAGCCCGCCCGTGCCCCAGACGGGAAGGCCCGCAAGCGGCCCGGTGGCCAGGACGAGGCGGTTGTCCGGGTGGTCCCAGTCCACCTCGGGGGGCACTTCCTCCCAGAGGATTTTCGCCCCCAGGCACGCGCCGCCGATGTATTTCCGCTGGTCCTCGGGGGTAAACGGATCGGCCCATGTTTTACCGGCCGAAAGATCCGCTCTCAGGATTTGCCCTGCATATGCGTATGAGTCGCTCAATGTCGGTATCTCCCGATGTTATGGCCGCTTCTATTGTTGGACAGCGATATCCCGCTCGGGGACCGATGGCCGGCCCAGAAGCGTTTCCGGCAGCAGAGTCTCGGCGGCACCCACGGCGAGATATGCGCGTTTGATATCGAAAGGATTGCCCCGCAGGTGCTCTTTCCACTCGGAAAGATCACAGCCGCTCTGAATGAGTCCCTTGAGCATTCCCGCGTCGTTCGTCGCCCAGATGTCCCGGGTCCGCCCGAGGAGAATGGCCCCGACGAGTCTCCCCCCTTCAAAAAGAAGTTTGCGGTAGGCGGGGCGGTCCTTTTTAACGGCCTGAATGACTTCGGCCTCCTCGTCATCCCAGTTGCCGAAGCTGGCAATCTCAAGATCAAGTACATCGACGATGTTCACCAGGAGGCTGCCCTCATAGGCGGTGTCCACCCCGGCCATGTTCGCGCCGGCCACCCTGCCGTGTTGCATGGCAGTGGGCTCGGTGGCGTGGACCGCCTTTCCCTCCCCCACCCGCTCGGGCCCCTCCGCTACGTCGCCGGCGGCGTAAATATTGGATTCGCTCGAGCGAAGGTGATCGTTGATGACAACACCGCCGTTCACCTCGACCCCCGAGCCTTCGAGCCATTCCAGATTCGTTTTGATTCCCGTCGCCATGATCACCAGATCGACCTCGATGTCCGCGCCGGCCTTGAGTTTGAGGATCTTCCCTCCTCCGGAGGCATCCTCGATGGAGGTGATCTCAGCCCCGGCCAAAATCTTCACGCCTCGCTCCTCGAGCCAGCCCTGAACGATTTCGGCCCCGGTATCATCCACCATCCGGGGAAGTATCCTCGGCGCAATCTCGATGACGGTGAGTTCGGCGCCCCGCTTGAGCAGGGCATTCAAGATCGTAAAGGAGATGAAGCCCGCGCCGACCATCGCCACGCGCACGCCGGGCTTGAGACTGGCGGTCACCTCCCGCGCCTGATCGAGCGTCCAGAAACTGTGAACATTCGCGCCGTCGGCGCCGGGCAACTGCGGCCGGACCGCCGAAGAGCCGGTGGCGATCAGAAGATCGTCGTAGGCGATCTCTTCCTCGTCATCGAGAATGAGCTTGTTATCGTTGGGATTCAGACTGGCCGCCCGGCGGCCAAGCCGCGTCTCCACCCCGAGCGCTTCAAGGCGGGTTTCGCTCGCCGTGAAGACGTGGGCTTCGCCGATCTCCCGCGAAAGGTAGTAGGGAAGAACCATCCTCGAATAGGGGTTTTCGGCGGACACCAGAACGATCTCCGACTCCCCCCGGTCGATTTCCCTAATCGTGGTAATCGCATTCCAGCCGGAGGTCCCCCCGCCGACGATCACGTGACGTTTGGCCATTATTTCACCCCCGCCGCAAGAGCCCCGCCGGGGCCGTGAGCCCGATCCGCCGAGAACGGCCCGACCCAATCCGCCGTTTCGGCTTCCTCATACAAGATGGCATCCCTCGGACACACATCCACGCAGGCGGGGGCCCCGCCGCACAGATCGCACTTGAACGCCGTGTGCTGGTCCGGGTCGTAGAAAATCGTCCCGTACGGACACGCGATGGTGCACAGCTTACAACCCACGCACGCGGCGTCTAAAACATTCTTCGCGCCCGCTGAATTAATCGAAATGGCCTCGACGGGACAGGCCGTCAAACACCACCCCTCGTCGCACTGGGGGCAGGTGTAGGGCGAATAGCTCGTATGACCCTCGAACGCCGAAACCCGGATAACGGACCTGGAAGGCTGAAAGGCGCCGGTATTCATATAAGAGCATGCCAACTCGCACCTCATGCAGCCTGTACAACGCTCGGGAACGATCTTGAGTGCTTTCATCCTCTCTCCTCAATGCGGAATGAGCCGGGGAAGGCCGATAAATCCCCTGCGGCTTCGAATCAAACGGTTCGGATGGAGAAAGTGTCGCAAACAAAGGGGGATACGGTCAATCTGCGCGAGCTTGAATCACGGATTCGCCGTAATCAGCGCCGCCCCCACCACAACAATCAAGGTAGCCAGAACCAACCGCTTCGTGATGATCTCCTTGCCCCTGAGAAGAATCATCGAGAGGAGGAGCACGAAAATCGGCGTCATCCGGATGAGCGGGGAGATTATGGTAAGCGGGCCGTCCCTGAGGGCGGTCCAGAAGTTGATCGCCGCGGCCATTCCGAAAACCCCCGCCGGGATACTCGCCAGCGCCATGGAGCGGTTGAGGCGAAATTTATGGGGCCCGGGCATGGCCCGCGAGGTCGCCAACAGGGTCGAGTTGGCGATGATGGTGGAGAAAATGACCCCAAACGCGGGGGCGCTCAGCGCCAGCATCCCTCCCTTCCGGAGATAAGGAGTAACCGAGAAGGCGAGCATCGCCACGAACGCGAATGTGTAGCTCTTGAGGGGTTGCCTCCCCTCCCCCCTCTCGCTCGTCATGAAAATCAACCCGACGACGATCAGGATGATGCCGAACCCCGCCTCGGGCGCGGGCCGCTCGCCCAATATCACGACGCCCATCAGCGAGGCGCCGATGGGAGAGCCCGCGACAACGGTGTTCGTCCGGCTCACGCCGATTATCTTGTTCGATGAATAGGCCAGATACCGGGCCGTCGCCTGACCCAATAAACCCACGCCCGCGAAAAAAAGAAGCGCGCGGAGAAAATTTCCCTCGAACGAGTCCGAGAGCGGAATCAGGAAAAGTGCGGTGACGGACATCCAGAAATTGGTCATGATTGTCACGGTCAGAGGGGAGGTCCTGTCCGTCAATTTGCGGACAAGGATTTGATTGCAGGCGAAGAAAAAGCTCCCCAACAGGGCGCGGTATTCCGGAGGAATGGATGAAAACAACTCAAACAAGACAAGCCCGCCGCGGTTAGAAGGGTGCAAAGAAAATGAACTATCTCACGCCGGGACCAGCGGCCATAGCGCGGGGGGGGAAATTGGACAAAATGCCGGGAAAAGAACAATCCCTTCCGCATCTCAAAATCGAGGGGTCGATATGAATAAGAATCCGATATGACCGAGAGCCTATCGACGCCGGGCCGGGAGGTGTTTCCGGAATATCCCGGAATTCCGGGCATGTACGAACGCGAGGTTAACGGGCTGTCCGCCCGCCAACTCGACAGAACGCAACCCGGCAAAAGCTGGGGCGCGTGGCCCATCAGGCAGCAAGTCAGCCATGTCGCCTGGGTGCATTACCGCTGGTATATCGGCCTGGTGGGCAAAGGGCTGTTCGGCGAAAATCTTCCGCGGGATAAATCGCTACTCGACACGGGGGGTGGCGATCGGCGCCTCGACCCCGGCCGGTTTCACGAAATGGGCGATTTATTGGCCGCGCTTGAAGACGCAATCGATCTCGCCCTGGAGATACTCGGCGGGGAAACGCTGGGCGGCATGCGGGAGAAAACCTTCACGCGCCGAATCCCAGGAGATCAGCGGTGGGCCTCGGGTGACGGGGCTAGGGAGTGGACAGAGAGGGTCACCCTGAAGGCGCATCCCAGGGGATTTTGGGGGGATGAAACGGACCCGGACCTTTTCCACTACGACCTGGAATACGTCTTCCGGCACACGCTTTGGGAGTGTTACGCACACCTGAAAACCATCCAGGCGCATAAAAAAACGATGGGGCTCGCCCCGCTGGCCGACATCCCGGAGGTGGGATATCTGAAAGCCCTTGAATGGGAATAGTTCCGCCTCAATACCCCTAAATGGGGGCAATCCCGCGCACGAGAGCGCCGTCCGGCGGGGAGTAGCCCTCCATCCCGGAAATAAGAAGATCGGAATTTTCGCCTACCGTGAACAACTTATCGTAGCTCTCCGGCATGAATCCTTCTCCGGCCGCGTAGCGGAAAAACGACAAAAGCGGATCGAAGTAGCCCTCCACATTCAGCAGCCCGATCGGTTTGCTGATGAACCGGAGATAGACCCAGGAGATTATCTCCATCATCTCCTCGAGCGTTCCGAGGCCGCCCGGAAGGACGATGAAACCGTCCGAAAGGTCGGCCATCTGGGCCTTGCGCTCGTGCATTGACTTGACGATGCGAAGCTCGGTCACCCCCTCGTGGGCCACCTCGAGGTCGGCGATACCCTGCGGAATAACGCCGATTACCTCGCCCCCGCCCTCGAGGGCCGCGTCGGCGAGAATACCCATCAACCCGATATGCCCGCCGCCGTAAACGACGCCGATGCCCCTGCCGGAGAGTGTTTCGCCCAAATTCCTGGCCGCCTCACGGTAAATGGCGCGGCTTCCCTCGCGGGAGCCGGTGAACACGCAAATTCTTTTTAATTTCACTGTCATGCGCAAATCATCCCGGCACGAAGAAAGCCCCCGGGGGGGGGCGAAAATTTCGATCCTCCGGCGGACCCAAGTTCGATCCTCCGGCGGACCCGAATATATATACCGAATTCCTCCCGCCTGAAACCGCTGAGCCGGATCGCCATAAACAATTGAAACCAAATCTCTTCCATCGGCACAAGCCGGGGCCGGGGGGCCATGGTATGCTCTGATCTTCTCGAAATTCCTTTTCCCGGTGCGGAGCCCATCTCCGGCCCGGACGGCGGAGACCGGAGAGCATGCAAAGACCTGTCTCAAATCGCGCCGCGAGGCGATCCGGATGACGGCTCCTCTAGAGGGAGTGAAAGTTCTCGATCTGACCCGTCTCATCGTCGGCGGCTATTACGGAATGCTGCTCGCCGACGCGGGCGCCGACGTGGTGAAGGTCGAGATCCCCCGCCGGGGGGACACCCTCCGGGCCTGGAGCCCTTCGTGGTGGAAGGTATACGGGCGCGGGAAAAAATCCATCACCCTCGACCTGACAAAGCCCGAAGGCCAGGCGCTTTTAAAAAATCTGGCGGCGGAGGCGGACATACTCGCCGAGAATTTTTTTCCGGGTAAACTCGAGTCGTGGGGCCTGTCCCCCAGCGAGCTCCACGAGGTGAACCCCCGCCTCGTCATCGTGAGGATTTCCGGCTGGGGGCAGGACGGCCCCTACCGAGATCGCCCCGGGTTCGGCACATTGGTCGAGGCGGCCTCCGGGTTCAGCGCGCTGAACGGATTTCCCGACTCACCGCCGCTGCTGCCGCCGGTCCCCATCGCGGACATGACGGCGGGCCTCTACGGGGTCGCCTCCACCATGTTCGCCCTCTACCGGCGGGACGCCCTCGGCGGCGGAAAAGGCCAGGTCATCGATCTGGCGCTTTATGAGCCCTTGTTCACCATCATCGGCCCCCACGCCGCCGAATTCGTGCTGAACGGCAAAAAATACAAACGCACCGGGAATCTTTCCGAAAACTCCTCTCCCCGAAACTGTTATCCGACGAGCGACAACCGGTGGATCGCCATCTCAGCCGCGACCCAGCCTATGTTCGAGCGCCTGGTCAAGGGCCTGGATCGGGCCGACCTTATTTCCGATCCGCGGTTCAAGGACAACATCACCCGGGTCGCCAACAACCCCGAACTCGACGCGATCATCGCCGCCGAAATCAGCCAACGCACCTGCGAGGAGAACATGGGCCGTTTCGTGGAGGGGGGCGTCACCGCGATGCCAATTTACGATATCGAGGATATTTTTGCCGACCCTCATTTTCGCGAAAGAGAGCTTATTAAAAATATAATCGACCCCGATTTCGGGGAGGTGCCCATGCAAAACGTCACGCCGCGCATGTCCGAAACGCCGCAGGAAATCCGCTGGACGGGCCCCGCCCTGGGAGCCCACACCATTGAGATATTGGACGAATGGCTGGGGATGGCGGCCGATGATGTGGACGCGCTGCGCCGGGACGGAGTGGTCTGACCCGCTTCAGGCCGCCGCGAAGATCAGGATTGACAGGACCGCGCAGGCCACGCCGAGCCCTTTTCGCGGGGAGAGTCTTTCCCCGAGAAAGATAACCGCCAGCAGCCCCGTGAGTACGAAACTCAGCTGAGCGATGGGCGCTATCACCACGGCGTCCCCATAGATGAATCCGACCGATAGCGAGACATAGCTCGAAGAGGTGAGCACCCCGCAAACAAGGGGGACCCATAGCGCGCCCCCGCGCCGGGGCATCGGGTCACCCGATCGGATCGCATACGGAAGCGCCATGCAGAAAACGCCCAAGCTCTGCGCGAGTGTCATGGCCGCGGGGTTCGCCCCCATGCCGAGCCCGATTTTGATGAATAACCCGATAAATCCAAACAGGACCATGGCGCCCACCGCCAGAGCGAGGGCGCGCCGGTCTCCCCTGCCGGAGAAAATACCCGACCCCCCGGCCAGCACCGCCGAGCCCGCCAAGAGTAGAGCCGCGCCCTTGAGCAGGGTCACTTCCTCCCCGATCAGGGTGATCGTCAACAGGGCGGTCACCGCGAAATTCAGCCGCACGATGGGTATGAGCGTGACGGCCTCCCCCCGCCGCATCGCCAGAAGGATAAAGAGGAATGCCGTGAAAGCGAGAACGCCGTTCAAGAGGCCGAACCAGAGACCGGGGTTCCACGCCAGCTCCGAGCGAAGGAAGGCAAGGCCGAAGGCGGTGGGCATATAGGCGAAATTCTGCACCAACATGAACGGGCCGCCCCGCAGATCCCACTTTTGGCCCCATTTATATAGAAAATCGCTCGTGCCGAGAAAGCACATGGACAGGAGCGCAAAAACGATTTCCGGCGGCAACTTATCCTCCGTCAGGATTTCGCCGAGCAACGCCGTTATACTTTTCCGGCGGCGGATGGAATGCTACGGTCTGGTTTCTCACCGGTGTTAACATAAACAAATACGGGAGGCTATATGAGCCGCGAATATCCCCTTCGGCCCATTGTCGGTGTCGGGGCCATCATCTTCAGCGAAGGGGAAGTCCTGATGGCGCGGAGGGGCAAGGCCCCGGGGGTGGGAAACTGGAGCGTTCCCGGCGGGGCCCTCGAGCTGGGCGAGACGCTCGAGGAGGCATGCAAGCGCGAGGTGCTCGAAGAAACGGGCCTCGCCGTCGAGATCGTCTCGCGTTGCGCGGTTCTCGACCGCATCACGCGGGACAACTGGGACCGGGTGCAGTATCACTATGTCCTCGTCGATTTCGCATGCCGCCCCTTGGAAGGTTCGCTCCAACCCGGAAGCGACATCACCGAGGCAAGGTGGGTCCCGCTGGAGGAGCTGGAAAACATCGAACCCATGACGCGGGGAACGGCCAGAGTCATTCTCGACGCCGCCGGGGATTTGCAGGCGCAAAATATTTCCTTTTAAGCCGGGCGCCCGCCCACCGGTTTTTGACTGCCCTTTGCCCACCCGTTTTTGACAGCCATTTGAAGATCGCGGAGAATCACGCCTGACCCCGGCCGCGAAGAGCGCTTTCAGCCAGCGGGAGACCAAGGTGAACGATGGGTCCGAGGATCATACCGCCGAACAAAACGCCCGAAAGGATTCGCTCTTCCTGCGGCTCGTGAGCCGCGACCTCGGCGAACCTTTCGCCGAGTTTCGAAGCCGCTTCCAGGATTTGACCAACGAAACCAACCTTTTTGTACTTCGCGAGAGTTTGGCAGAACTCTCGGAGCCCGTTTACAGGCTGGACCGCCTCATCCGCGATCTTGTCGATACCGCCGCGATTGAATCGGGGGAGTTGATTGACAAGGCTGAGACCGTCGATTTGGCCGCTCTTCTCAGCGATCAAATCAGCAAGCGGCTACGGCGCCTTCACGGATACAGGTTTCAGCCGGAAATACCGTCCTCGGCCCTTCACGTCACGGGCGACAAGGCCAGGCTCGCCACCCTGATAAACGACCTGCTTGACGCGGTGATACTTTTCTCCCCGGAGGGGGGCACCATTCTGGCCCGTCTGTCCCGCGATGAAGATAACATTTGCATTTCCACCGAAAATCGCGCGGCGCATTCTCCGCCGCCCGGGACCGGCACTATTCTCGAATGGCTTGACGCCTGTCTCCAGGAAGCCAAGGGCTTCGAAGGAGTGGGCATCGGTCTTTACCGCTCATACCTCACCGCCAGGTTTTGGGGCGGGGAATTAAATGTAGTAACGCCTCCGGGCGGAGGCGTATCGTTCACCTTATGCATTCCCTATAAAAAATAGAAAGCATTTTTATTCATGGAGAATTCCAGACGCATCTCGCCGGAAGCGCTGACCGATTTCGCCTCGGATGTGACTCAATCTCTCGGGGCGGCTGCGGATCGGGCCAGAACAACGGCGGAAGTGCTCGCCGCTGCCGACTTGAGAGGGATATCCAGCCACGGCGTCGCCGGTGGCACCGGGTTGAGGGAGCTCGTCGATCGAACCCGGCTGGATGCCATCGATATAACGGCGCTTCCCGAGGTGAAGCGGAAGAGCGGCTGGGCCGTCGCCGCGATGAACGCCAACGGCGGCCTCGGGCACCCGGCGGCGATGGAAGCCGCCCAGCTCGCGGGCGATCTGGCCGAGGAATACGGCTGTGGCCGGGTCCACGTCCACGACGGGAATCATTTCGGGGCGGCCTGTGTATATGTCGAGGCGCTAATTGCCCGCGGATTCGCCGCCCGGGCCACCTGCACCGCGGGCGCCTGGATGATGCCTTACGGCGGAAGCCACGTCCGGCTGGGAACAAACCCCATCGCCTGGGGACTTCCCTGCGGCGATGAAGCCATCGTCATCGATATCGCCACGACGCAGCGCGCGGTGAGCCCGGCGATTCGCGCCACGAGATCGGGCGCGCCCATTCCTCCCGATTATTTCAAGGACAAGGACGGCAACGTGCTCGAGGGGGTTGTTCCCTACGAAAGTTTGATCGGCGGATCGGTTCTTCCCTTGGGAGGGGAGACTTTCGGCTATAAAGGGTCGGGGTTGAACATTCTCGTCGAGCTGGACAACGTCATCGGCGGGGGGTCCACGGAGCGGGTCAAAAACATGCGGGAGACGCCTAAAAGCCGGGTGTCCCAGACCTTCGAAGCCTGGCGAATAGATTTTTTATTTCCCGAGGAGGAAGCCCGCCGCCGCCTGGAGGAAACCATCAGCGACATCAGGAAGTACGGGGGACCCGAGATGCTCCTTCCGGGCGAGCGCGAGGCGCGCCACATGGCCGACGCCAGGGCAAGCGGCATCCCCTACGAAGAAGCCCAGTGGGAAATGCTCCGGGGCATATCCAAAGATACGGGAATCGAGGTTCCCGCCCCGCTTTCCGCATGAGGCCCCTTTAATAAATTATTCGCCGCCCCCGCTTCCGCCGGGGGGACTTTTTTTCGGAGCCCGGCCCCTCGAAACCGGCTCGCAGCCAATTTTCTCGATTTGCCTCTCGGTGGCTTCTTCCACGGTGAACGTACATCCATCGATCTTTACCCGCTCGCCCTTTTTGGGGATATGCTCAAACACCTCGAGGAGGTAACCACCCAGGGTTTCGTAGTCGCCCTCGGGCACGGGAATCGAAAGCTCCTCGCGCACCGCCTCGACCTCCATCCGGGCGTCCACCATGAATTTTCCGTCCGAAGTCCGCTGGAAAAGCCCGCCTTCGTCCACGTCGAATTCGTCGCTGATCTCCCCGACGATCTCCTCGACCAGGTCTTCCATCGTGACGACGCCCACGCAGCCGCCGTACTCGTCCACCACCACCGCGAGTTTCACTTTCTCGCGCTGCATGTTTTCGAGGAGTACATCCGCCGGCTGGGATTCGGGGACAAAATAAGGAGAGCGCATCAAATCCGGCTTTCCTTTGAGCGGGCCGTTGGCTTCCTCGCCGATCGCGATGATGTCCCTTGCATTGACGGCCCCGACAATATGATGAATCTCTTCTTTGTAGACCAGAATGCTGGAATGGCCGTCCCCCTTGATTCGCTCGATCACTTCTTCGATGGTGGACTTTTCGTCCACAGCCGAGACCTCGACCTGGGGCACCATTACATTCGCGACATCCAGATCGCCGAAAGACAAAATGCGTCCGATCATCTTTCGCTCGTCCGCCTGGAGGTCGCCCTCTCTAGGCTCCTCGACGAGGACCTCGAGTTCCTGGCGGGTGACGAAGGGGCTCCTGTGGTTTGTCTCGCTTCCCCGGTTCAGGACCGATTGGATCAGACGGTTGAGCAACCACACAATGGGATACACCAGCCCCCGCGCGGCCCATACAATCCGGGCCAGCCGGGGCGCGAGCGTGTCCGCGCGATCCTGGCAATAGCTCTTCGGGACCACCTCGCCGAAAATCACGATGAACGGGATGACCAATAGGATTGAAAGAAGCTCCCCGTACCTGGGGCCGACAAGCTCTATCGCCGCCAGAGTCGCCAGCGCCACATTGGTTACAAAACAGGCGTTGTGGCAGGTCAGAATCGTACCCATCAGCCACTCGGGCGCTTCGATCAGGCGCAGCGCCGTTTCGGCCCCGCGGTCACCCTCGTTCGCCAGGGTGCGAAGGCGGGCGCGGTTCGCGGAAATAATGGCTATCTCGGAGCCCGAAAAAAGCGCCTCGCCGATGAGGAGCAAAATTCCGATGGGAATGAAGGTCGTGAGAGACATTACCCTGGCTCCTCGGTGCGCATGGCCCGCAGCCGGACCACCCGGGTGTTCTCCACCCCGAGAACCGTGAACTCGACTCCCCCGTAGCGGACACTCTCGCCCAATTCGGGCACATGCCCCATCAGCGTGAACACCAGGCCGCCCACCGAATGGGCCTCGGAGTAGTCGGGAAGAAGCCAGCCGGTTTGCTCCGAGAAATCCCACAAAGGAACCCGCGCCTGGCATATAAAAGCGCCGTCGGGCTGTTTTTCGATATCCGCTTCCTCCTCCTCGTCGAACTCGTCCCGAATTTCACCGAATATTTCATCTAGCAGGTCGGTCATCGTCACCAATCCGGCGACCCCTCCGAACTCATCGGCCACAATCGCCAGATGGGTTCTCTCCTGCCGAAAGATGCGGAAGAGCGCATCGAGCTTCATGCCCTCGGGAACGATCAACGGCTCACGCAGCAACTCACGCGGCAATGCGAGATTGAGGTCGAATTGCGTTTGCCCCGAGACGCCCAGAAAATCCCTCAGATAAAGTATCCCCGCGATATGGTCGCGGTCGCCCTCGTACACGGGGACGCGCGAGTGGGCCGACTCTCGCACCAGTCTCGATATCTCGGAAAGCGGCAGACCGGCCTCCCAACACTCCATGTCCGTGCGGGGAATCGTGATCTCGCCAACGGTTCTGTCGTAAAATTCGAATATGTTCCGGATATAGGCCTGCTCGGTGGCGTCCAGCTCGCCCTCCTCGAGACCCGCCTCGACCAATGTCAGGAACTCGTCTTCCATCAGTATATTGCTCTGATCCCTCGCCGAAGCCCCCAAAAGAGACAGGACCGCGTTAGCGATTTGGAGGAATACCCAGCGGACCGGTTGGATAATACTGGTAAACCAGGCCAGCGGAATCACCAGACCCCGGGCCAGCGATTCGGGAAAGCGGGCCGCGAATGATTTCGGGGAAATTTCTCCGAACACCATCAGGATCGGCGTCATCAGGATGGGAGCGAGCCAACTCCGTCCCTCCCCTAAAACGATGATTATCCCGCCCGTGAATATCGCCGAAGCGACGATATTGACTATTTCATTTCCCATCAGGATGGAAATGATCAACCGGCGCGGGCGATCGAGCAGCGAGGCGATTTTTTCACCCAGCCGGCTTTCCTTGCGGAGAATCTGCACCCGGATACGGCTGAGAGAGAAAAAAGCCGTCTCGCTCGCGGAAAAAAATGCGGAGAGAAACATCAACAAAACGAAGGCGGCGAGCCGGAGGATTAAGTCCGCTTCCATGACCTAACCTTCAAGCCGAGGCCGAAAATACGGACCCGGCCCGCCGGGGACACGCGAGGTGGGAACCTCTTGAAAAAAGTCCGGAGGATGGGGTTCGTCCGGAGGTTCTGACGGGGTCATTACAGATCCAGGCTCCTCAAATAATCCCTGAACTGGGGACCGATATCGCCGCGGGCCAGCGCGAATTCCACGGTCGCCTGCAAAAATCCAAGCTTGTCTCCCACGTCATAGCGCTTGCCCTCGAACTCGTAGGCGAACACCGGGGAATTTTCTAAAAGTAAACGGAGCCCGTCGGTCAGCTGTATTTCCCCGTTGGCGTCGGGGGAAACATTTTCGAGACAATCGAATATTTCGGGCGGAAGAATATAGCGCCCGATGATCGCAAGGTTCGACGGCGCCTCGCTGGCGGGGGGCTTCTCGACCATGCCCTGGAGGGGGGTGAGCCGCGGGCTCGGCGAGGGGGCGTCGGCTGGGGTTGCACATCCGTATTTGGATATTTCCCCTTCATCCACCTCCATCACGGAAAGGATGGCGCCGCCGTGCGTCTCGTAAGCCTCGGCCATCTGGCCGATGACCGGCTGCCGGCTTTGGATAATATCGTCGCTCAAAATCACGGCGAAAGGCTCGTCGCCCACCACGGATTTAGCGCAGAGAACCGCATGACCCAGGCCGAGCGGGGTTTTTTGCCGGATAGCCGCGACATGCGCCTTTTCGGCGACCTCCCGCGCAAGCGAATGCAGATCGGATTTTCCGCGGTTCCGGAGATGGTCCTCGAGCTCGTAGGAGACATCGAAATGATCGACCACCGAGACCTTGCCCCGCCCGGTGATGAATATGATGTCCTCGATTCCGGCGTCGAGCGCCTCCTGAACACCCATCTGGATCTGAGGCGTATCTACGATGGGCAACATTTCCTTGGGTATCACCTTGGTGGCGGGCAGAAAACGGGTGCCCAGACCGGCAGCCGGAAAAACGGCCTTACGAATTTTGCTCACGAGGTCAGCTCGCCGCTAGAAGACGCCGGGTGCGGAGTAGATGAGGGAATTGAGTCGTCCATTTCCGAGAAATCCTAATAAAAACAGGCAGTTTCGTCAAGGAATTAGTTTGTTCAAGAGGGCGCGGTCAAATGTGTCCTCATCCCAAACGGGAATATCGAGCTTCTCGGCTTTCGTGAGCTTCGAGCCCGGACTCTCTCCCGCGACAACAATATCCGTCTTTTTGCTTACGGTGCCGCCCACCCTTCCACCGAGATCCTCAATCGCCGCCTTCGCCGCGCCCCTTGTGCGTCCGGCGAGCGTCCCGGTCAGCACAAACATCTTACCGGCGAAAGGACCCTCGCCCGCCTCCGCCGGCGAGGCGGGCGCCTCGGGCGCCACCCCGGCGTCGATCAAATTATCCACCACCCGCCGCGAGCGTTCGTCCCCGAAATAGTTGATGATGCTTTCGGCTACCCGGGGGCCGACCTCGTGGATTTCAATCAACGTCTCCCGATCTATCCGGGCGAGCGCCTCGATGCTCCCGAACCGGGCGGCCAAAACCTCGGCCAGATGCTCCCCCACATGCCGGATGCCGAGGCCGAAAATAAACCTCGGCAGGGGACGCCGCCTGGCCTCATCAAGCGCGGCAAGAAGATTATCGACTTTTTTCTCTTTAAACCCCTTGATCTTAATCAGTTCGTCGCGACGCTCCTGAAGTTTGAACAAATCCGCCGGCTCACCGACAAACCCCTCGTCCACCAGCAAATTCACAATTTTCTCACCGAGGCCCTCGATGTCGAGCGCCCCCCGCGAGGCGAAGTGGCGAAGGCTCTCCCTGACCACAGCGCCGCAAGCCGGGTTCGGACACCGAACGGCCGCCTCCTCCTCGTCACGGACGGAGGGTGTGGCGCACACCGGGCATTTTCGGGGAATCTTGTATTTTCTCGCTCCCGGTTGGCGCAAATCCTGTACGACGGCCACCACATCGGGTATCACATCGCCGGCGCGCTGAATCACCACCGTATCGCCTATGCGCACGTCTTTTTTGTTCACCTCGTCCTGGTTGTGGAGCGTCGCGCGGGCCACCTCGACGCCGCCCACCCGGACGGGCCTCAGCACGGCAACCGGGGTCAGAACGCCGGTCCGCCCGACCTGGACGATAATACCCTCGACAACCGTGTGCTCTTGCTTTGGGGGAAATTTATAGGCGATCGACCAGCGCGGGGCGCGGGAAGTGTAGCCCAGATCCCGCTGAAGTTCGAATGAATCCATCTTGATTACCATTCCATCCATTTCAAACGGCGAGGTATCCCTGCCGTCGATAAAATTCGCGTACCTCTCGAAAGCCTCTTCCAGGCTGCGGCATTTATGCCAATCGGGGCTCACGGGAATGCCCCATTCCGGCAATGTCTCTAAAAAGTGCGATTGGCTTTTGAATTCAAATCCATCCACCCGGCCTAAAGCGTAAATGCAGATTTTCAAGGGCCTTGAGGCGGTAATTTTGGGGTTCAATTGCCGCAGCGTCCCGGCGGCCGCATTTCTGGGATTGGCGAACGGAGCCTCGCCGGCCTCCTCACGGACATGGTTTAATTTTCCGAATCCATCCAGGTCAAGAAACACTTCCCCGCGAACCGTTAAATAACGGGGTGGGGGCAGCCCGTCTTTTGACCTTTTTAGCCGATGTGGAATGTCCTTTATCGTCTGGAGGTTTTTCGTAATGTCCTCACCCTGGCTGCCGTTTCCCCGGGTGCCTCCGGATTCGAAATTGCCATCCTTGAAAACAAGTTCCACGGCGGAGCCATCAAGCTTGGGCTCGACGATGTATTCGAAATTTTTAATTTCGCGATCATAGGTCTGGGCCAAATACCGGCTCGCGCGCTCCTCGAATTCACGGACCTCCTCCTCGCCCACCGCGTTTTCAAGGCTGCGCATGGGCGGATCGTGAATAAACTCGCCAAACGCCTCCAGGGGATCCGCTCCCACGCGCTGCGTCGGTGAATTGGGGTTTTGAAGGGACGGGTGTCCGGATTCGAGCTTCTGAAGCTCGCGCATCAGGCGATCGTACTCGGCGTCGGATACGAGAGGATCGTCGAGCGCATAATACCGGTAATTATGGAGGTGAAGCCGGTCGGCCAGTACGGCCGCCCGCTTGAGAATTTCGCTGGTTAGCTTTATCTGGGAACTCATGGTGTGCCTGTCCGGCCCTGGGCGAAATGCGATATCGTCCGGATAAGAAGACCCTGCCCGGCTCTCCCTACAAGGATTTCAGGCGCTCCGAGGCCGCGGCGGCGGCGGCGGAATCCGGATATTTCTGGACGACCCGGCCCATCAACTCGCGGGCGCTCGCCTTGTCTCCCAGGTTTAAAAACGCGAGGGCTTCCTTTAAAAGCGCGTCAGGCGCTTTGTCGCCGTTCGCGTAATCCACCTGCACTTTATTAAAGGCCAAAATCGCCCGCTCGAAATTTTTTTCCTCGAAGTAGGATTCTCCGATCCAGTATTGCGCATCATCCGCGAGCTCGTGGGTCGGGTTCTTGGCAATAAAACGATTGAGTAAAAGCCGCGCCTTCGGGAAAATTTTTTCCACGTTGAAAATGCGGAGCGCTTCGTTGTATTCCGCTTCCGGTTCGGGCTGAGACGGTTGCCCCGATTGAGCGGGGTCCAACGAGCTTCCCGCGGGTGAAATCAGTACGGAGACCTCGGTCGATGATGCCGCGGGGGCGCCGGCAACCACCGGTGATTGTTGCGGAACGCCCGCGCCGATTACATCTTCGCTGGAGCCGCCTACCGGCTGAAGCGCTTCGTCCGGAGAGTCTTCGGCGGGAGCGCCGGCGGCGCGGACCTCTATTTCAAGTTCTTTTTTTTCCGTGAAGGTTTCCGTACGTCCTCCCGAGGAACGCAGGAAAGATATATCGCTTTCCATGGCGTCCAGGCGGCCCCGAAGCTCTTTCATCTGATCGCCCAGTTTTTTCGAGAGTAATTCGATGCCGGCGCGGTTTTTTTCGAGACTGTTTTCAATGGATTGAAACCCTCTTCTGGCCCGCTCAATCCGCGCTTCCTGGTTGGTCAACCCCCTTCGAAGGGCCTTGAGACTTTTCCCCAGCGATCCGACGTCGGCCCGAAGGCGGCGATCAATTTTCGGCGCAGGAGATGCCTTGGCCGGAGGAGGAGCCGCCCCGGGCGCTCCGGCCGATTGGTCTCCCGGCAGGAGAACTTCCTGGCAACCGGCCACGAACAAAACGAAGGCGAGGAGCAGGAGGTGTTTTTTTCGATTTATCGAAGGCATAGAAAAAAAACTCCCCGGCGGATTTCCGCCGGGGAGTCCTTTAAGTGGCGAAAGCAAAAAAACTTAATTCATCCCCGAGGGAATGCCGCCTATCACGTTGAACTTCGCCCGGCGATTCTGGGCCCAGGCGAGCTCGTGAGAAGCCGAATTGGCGGGCCGCTCTTCCCCGTAGCTTACCGTATCGATTCTCGGTGCCGACACGCCGAGCGAGACCAGATAGTCCTTCGCGGTCTGGCCGCGGCGGTGGCCCAAGGCAATATTGTACTCGGCGGTGCCCCTTTCGTCGCAGTGTCCCTCGATCTGAACGCGAACGGTCGAAAAATCGAGGAGAAATTGCGCCTTGCGGTCAAGGACGGCCCGCATATCGGGCCGGATTTCCGAGCGATCAAAGTCGAAATAAACGAGACCATCTTCAAATTCGCTCAATGACCTTTTGAAGTTCGCCCGGTTCCGCCGGCGTTCGGCTTCGGTCATGCTCCCTTCGCTCATGGCCCGGGGAGAGGCGGCAGCCCCCGCCTTTTTCATGGCCGGGGAAGCCGAAGCCACCGCTTCGTCGGATTTTACTGTCTGCTGGGCACATCCCACCGCAAGGAGCAGGGCTGCTCCTCCTACTACAACAAATTTAAATTGCTTGAAATATCCCATCGCGAACATTCAAACGTCCTCCTCGCAGCCCTCTGTATAGTATTCTACTGGAGCGGGAAGCATAAAAACCAAAGGGGAGCCGTCCCCTTCACATGATACGCCCCGAGTCAGGGCGGGATGGTGCTCCCACGGTCATATAAGCCACGAAACGAAAGTATAAGGCCTTGATGGATAAGGGGCAAGCCCTATCCTGTGTTTTTTGTGTGCCACTTCACGGGAGAGAGGGCGACCAGGAGGGCTCTTGTCCCAATTGAAGGCGTTTTAACTGGGTTCCAGCCGAAGTCATCACATAAACGTATTTCTGTCCCGAACGATCTGAAGAAAACGCAATATTCCTGCCATCCGGAGACCAGGTGGGAGACTCATTCCTTCGCTGGCCCCCGGTCAGACGGCGCAAATCGCTCCCATCGGGATTCACGGTAACGATATCGATGGAAGAACCGTCCGTTACCCGGCCGGTAAAAGCGATTCGATCGCCCCTGGGGCTCCATTCCGGCTCTGTATTGTATGTCCCCCGCTGGGAAATTCGCCGAATTCCCGAACCATTGACGTTCATTACGTAAATCTGAGGGGACCCTCTGCGGCCCGAGGAAAACACGATTTTCCTTCCGTCCGGAGAAAAGGACGGCGAAACGTCGATTCCGAAATTTCGGGTAAGGCGCTTCCTCACACGGGAAAACATGTCGTATCGATAAAGTTCATAGTTTCGGCCGGTGAGCTGGGAGTAGGCGAAATAACGGCTGTCCGGAGAGAAACCCCCGCCAATCGCCTGGGCCCGCCTCGAACTCACGCGAAATTCCCTGCCCCCGTTCGTCGGAAGTATAAATACGCCGGGCACCATCGTTTTAAAAGACGAGTAGGCCAGCCATTTGCCGTCAGGCGACCAGGCGGGGGCGTTGTTGCCCTGCCCGTTGCGCGTGACGCGGCGGAGCTGGGCTCCGTCCCAGTCCATAATGTAGATTTCGCCCCGGTGTTTCAGGGAGCGGCGGGCCACGAAGGCGACCTGGGTGTGGAATATTCCCTTTTGGCCGGTGAACCGCTCGAGCACGGAGTTGGCGAACCGGTGTGCGAGCAACCTCCAGTTCGAACGGGGATAGCGATACCGCTTCCCGAGTTCCTGCGCCGCGCGGGCGGTGTCGTATAGATACATTTCCACTTCAATCGTATTTCCCGAAATGCGGTATCCACCCTTGATCAGTCCCTCAACCTTGACCACGTTGAGCCATTCCTTGAAACGCTGCTCGTTTTTTCGGATTCCCGATTTAAGCGGATTCTCGAGATACCCTTTGCGGTTTCGGATGAAAAACAAGCCGCTGCGCTGAAGATCGGATTCGATTATCTCGGCGATGTGGAGCCCCATCGGGCTGCGTGGGCCCTCCTGCGGTCGAAGCTCGGGAATGGCGAGGCGAATTCTCCTCGCGCTGGGCGAGTACAAATCCATATAAACGCGGCCCTTGGCCGCACCTTCGGCCCGCTCCGCGAAACCGCCCCCGGCCGGCAACGCGAACAAAACAACCCCCGCGGCAATCCACCCGAGGCGGCAGCCAAATCTCCTCCGCCAGGTTCCGGTCCGAATCATCAGAAACATCTCCGTCAACGGCAAAAGTTCTGCCCGCAAAATCGAAAGCCCAGCGGAAGCCACTCTTCCGTCACCGTATTGGGCGGTGTCGGAAAGGAAGGGTTGGCGGCGCGCTGAACCGCCCGCAGCGCGGCGGTGTCGTATACCCGGTTTCCGCTCGTTTTCTCGATGCGGAGCCCGCGAATCGCACCCTCGCGCGATACGTCGAAAATCACAATGGTCTTTAGCTTATCGAGATCGGTCAAACTCGGCGGAACGGTCCAAAAATTACTCACCCGCTCGCCCAGGAGACCATAGTAGCGGTCGATATCGGACCGCGCGACCCCGCCGCTCCAGCCGCCCAGACTCCCGCCGCCCTGGCCGTCGCCGCCGCCCTCGCCAAGGTATCCCGCTTTAGGCTTGGCCGGCGTATTTTTCGCGACGACGTTTCCGCTCTTCTTCTTCGTTTTACGGCTTTTTGGCTTAGCGGAAGGTGGCGCCACCGCCTTGCCCTTGACCAGTTTCTGGCGCTTTCTTCGCCATTTTTTCAGCCGCTCCTTGCGCGCTTTCAACCGCTTGTTCCGGGCCAGGCGCGCCTTGCTTATCTTTTTCTTCTTTTTCTTCTTTTTCTTCTTCGCCGGCAGCTTCCTGACGGACTTTTTCGGAGGAGATTTTTTCTTTCGGGTCCGGCGTTTCCGCACCTTGGTCTTTTTTTTCTTTTTCTTTTTCTCGGGCGTGGCGATTTTTCGGGCCTTGCCGCCGCCGGGGGCCTTGGGCTGCTGCAAATCCTCCGGGCGGTCGCCGGATTTCCCGCGGGCCGAACCACCCGGGATTTCGTCCGCTCCCACTAGGCTAACCGCCGTTCCGCTCCCGAAGAAGCGGTAATTCGCCGACGAGGGAGTCCATGCGGCGGCGGCGAATATCACCGCATGAAGCACGACCGAAACCCCCCAGGCCCACCGGAACTTTTTGTCGCGGAAAAGAATACGCACCCCGCCATTAAACGGCGCTCCGCCGAAACCTCTAAGGGGCGGGGTGGAGCCGGAGGCTTCCCCGGAAGGGGGGTTGGGGGTTTTATCGCTCATTTTACGAAACTGGGTTTATCGGCGGAGTGAGGTTTTTCCACTTTTTCGCTCCAGCGGGTCGGTCACCATGTTGAGGCGCGTAATCCCCGCCTTGCGGATGACCGCCATTGTCCTCACCACATCGCCATAGGGTACCGCTTGATCGGCCCGAAGAAAAATCTCCTTGCGCGCCCGAGTTTCAAACAAGTGGAACAGCTTCACCTCGAGATCCTTCTGCTTCACCTGGTTGTCGTTGATGTAAACCCGCCGGCCGACATCCACCGTAATGACAATGGCGTCCTCGGCCACGGTCGATGGAGCGGCCGCCACGTTGGGCAAATCGACATTCACCTGGCTCCGCTGCTGCTCGAGCATCGGAGCCGTCACCATGAAAATAATCAGCAGGACGAGCATCACGTCCACGAGGGGGGTTACGTTGATGTCCGATAGGCGTGAGCCGCCGCCGCGGTTGATGTGAGCGGCCAATGTCTGCTCCGGAGCTTTATAAGCTCATGAAATGGCGGCCGACGAGATTGAGAAAGTCCGCGGTGAAGTTCTCTATTTCGTCAGAGAGAACCTTGATGCGGTTCTGAAAGTGATTATACGCAATAACTGCGGGAATCGCAGCCGCCAGCCCGAGCGCCGTGGCGATCAGCGCCTCGCTGATTCCGGGAGCGACGACCGCAAGTCCTGCGGCCCCTTGGGTGCCGATGTCGCGAAACGAATTCATGATCCCCCAAACGGTTCCAAAAAGACCGATAAACGGGGTCGCGCTGGCCGTCGTAGCCAGAAAAGTAATGAGACGCTCGAGGTTTGAAATTTCCTGGTTCGCCGCCCGCCGGAGCGCGCGCTCCACGCTCTCCACACCCGACAACTCGGGGGTAAGGATCGAGGAATCCTCGGACGAGTTTCTCGTCCTCGCCTGGAGGACATGCTCCGCCTCGCGGTAGCCCGCCGCGAATACTTCGACAACCGGATTGCCCTCGGTGACGGCGGCCTCCTCGTAGAGTTGATCCAGCCGCTTGGCCTGCCAGAAAGTCAACAGAAAATCATCGCAGGCGACTTTCGCCCGCCGAAGCTCGATAAACTTCCAGATTATAATCGCCCAAGAGGTCAGCGAGAAAAAAATCAGGATGAGCAGGACAAAGAAAACAACCCCGGCGGAGCCAAAGGCCAGGCTCCAGATATTCATACCGGCCTGAGCGGCGGGCACGCTTTCGCCAACCGCCAGCGCCGGCGCAAGAATAAACTGCAAGACCATTCTCCATCGGGCGGGCAGCGAAAGTATTACTTTTTTAACAATCACCGTCAATACAGTTGTTTTCAGCGAATCGTTGACATCAATTCTAAGCTCCGGCGATAATCGGTAGTCTCACCGCCTACGGATCCATGTCATGGAACTCGAACGCATCAAATCCGCTGTCTCCGGGTACATCGATAAGGAAGCGCCCTCTCTTTGGTCCCTTTCCCTCGAACTCCACCGCCATCCCGAGGTGGCGTTTCAGGAAAAACGCGCCTCGGCGGCCGTCGCCCGATACCTGGAGGAGCGGGGCTTCGGCATCGAGATGGGGGTGGCTGACCTACCCACCGCTTTCAGGGCAAAACGGACGGCTAAGGACGCAAGCAAACCGGTGGTCTCGTTCATGGCCGAATACGACGCCCTCCCCGGCCTGGGGCACGCGTGCGGGCACAACGTGATCGCCATGGCCAGCGCCGGGGCCGGCGCCGCGCTGGCCAATACCGTAGGGCCCGAGACTGGCGGCGTCCAGGTCCTCGGGACGCCCGCCGAAGAGGGCGGGGGCGGAAAAGTCATCATGGCGAAAAAGGGTTTTTTTCGGAGAATCGACGCCAACATGATGATGCATCCCTCGGGGGAGACCCGTACGATGGTCAATTTCCTCGCCCTGGCGGAGCTTCGCTTTTGTTTTTACGGCAAAGCCTCCCATGCATCGGCGGCCCCCGAAAAAGGAATCAACGCGCTGGACGGCGTTCTCGCCGCATTCAACGCCATTTCCGCTCTCAGACAGCACCTTCCGCCGGGCGACAAGGTCCACGGAGTGATCACCGAGGGCGGAGAAGCGCCCAATATCGTCCCCGAGAAGGCCGCCGCCTGGTTTTACGTCCGGAGCGAAACCGAAAAAGGCCTTGAAGATATCCTCCAGCGAGTCATCAACTGCGCCAGGGGGGCGGCGCGCTCCACCGGAACCAGGGTCCGCGTCGATAAAAACCCGATCACCTACGCGCCCATGCGCGTGAACGGGGAGCTGGCCTCTCTTTTCAGACGGAACCTCGAAAGCTTGGGCATCTTTGAGCCGGATCCGCTCCCACCCCTCGCCATGGGCTCCTCGGACGTCGGGAACGCCAGCCAGAATGTGCCCACCATTCATCCCGAGATTCAAATGGTATCCCCCGACACCTCCGCGCATACGCGGGCCTTCGCCGAGGCCGCTGGAGGAACCGCCGGGAAAAGAACCCTCTTCCTCGGGGCGAAAGCCCTCGCGATGACCGGCGTCGACATTCTCCTCGATAAAAAAGCGAGAGACAGGATCAAGCAAGAGTTTCGGATCGAGGGCCGCCGCCCCGCCTCAAGACCCCGGACCGCGGAAAAGTAATGGTTCGGCGGAATGTTGTTTTCGCTCTCGCTCTGACATTCGCCACCGCATGTTCTTTTGCCTCCCTTTCCCATTCCGCTTCCAAAGGTCCGGCGCCGCCGCGCGGCTCGAAGCGGCATTCAAAATCCGGTTCCAGCTTGAACAAGGAAACAAAAAATAAAATAATCAAGAAACAAAAACCGGCTAAGCTCGCCGCGTTCCCAAAACATATCCTTCGTCTCATCAAAAAACGAAATTACAAAAAGTTGGCGGCCCGGCTGGAGGAGCAGACCTCCCCGCTGAATGGCCGCCGCCCCTTTTTACTCGGTTACGCTTCCCTGAAACTGAACCGGAGCCAGGACGCCGTATCCTATTTCAGGCGGGCCCTTCGCCGGGCGCCCGAGCTTAAGGCCCATATCCTTCATTTTTCGGCGAGGGCATCGCTGGCCGCCAAGGACGACGAAGCGGCAAAAAAGGCGCTGGAAAAACTGATCTTCGCCGACCCGGCGAGTACGCACGTCCCCGACTCTCTGGAGACGCTGGCCCGGATCGAGCATCGAGGCGGTAAGTATCTTCGCGCCGCCGCCCGGCTCGGCGAGTTGCTTCGCCATGAACCGAATCACGAAAACGCGGGTAAATTTCTGGCCCGAAGGGCAAAAGCCTTCGAGAGGGCCGGGCGCATGAGGGAAGCCGCGGTTTCATGGCGGCGATTATGGCTCCGCTACCCGGAGAGCGCCGCCTCAAAGCGCGCCCTGGACCGGGCGGTTGAAGCGGGCCAGGCCCTGGACCCTCCTCTTCGCCCCTTCGGGCCGCGCGACTATTTTCTCAGAGCCCGGCATCTTCAGAAAAAATATCACTTTGAAAAAGCCCTCGGGGCGTACCGGGAACTGACGCGCCTCTTTCCGGCCTCCCCCTATCGGCGCGAGGTCACGCTCTACGAATCACTCGCCCTTTATTCGCTCCGCCGGACCGAAAAAGCCCAGCGGGCGCTCAAGGAAGCCGTTCACCTGTTTCCCGCCGACTCGCCCGCCCGCGCGCAGGTCCGCTTCTTTTTGACCCGGAATCAGTTGCGCCGCCGCGATCAGCCGGCCTTCGAGTCGGAGGCAAGCAGGCTTTTGGAGGAGGCTCCCAACGGGACCTGGGCGGCGCGGACGCGATTTCTAATCGCGCGGGTCAGCGAGGACGACAGCGACTACGAAAAAGCCGCCCGCTTCTACCGGGAGGTCATTCAAAAGCACCCGCTATCGCCGCGCGCCTCGAAGGCCCGCTGGCAACTCTCGTGGATTCTTTTGAGAGAAAAAGATTATTTCAACGCGGCCCGGGGATTTGAAAAATTCGAGGCCATGCATCCAAATCACCGCCTCGCCTCCTCGGCCCTCTTTTGGGGCGCCGCGGCCGCCCTGCGCGCGGGAGAAAGGGAGAAGGCCGAGGCGCTCTATCTGAAATGCGCCCAGGTCTACCGGCACCGGTACTACGGCCAGCGGGCGATAGCCGCCCTCCGGCGCATAGCGCGCGAGTCGGGATTCGCTCCCAAGCCGATTCCCCGTCCCGCGGCCGGCTACCGGAACTGGCTTCGCCCGCCGAAGAATCCCTTCACCAGGGGTTCGCTAAACCGCTGGCGGGCGGGAGAGATGCTCGACTCCATGGGGCTTCATTTCATGGCCGCCGAGGAGTTCAAGCGGCTGGGGCCTTCCCCCTACTTCAAGCTTCGGACCGCCAGGGCCTACCTCAACGGAAGGCGCTACGACATGGCGATAAAGATCATGCACAAATCCTTCTGGGATGCCGTCCGGTCGGGGGGAAAAGACCTGCCGCCATCTTTTTGGAAAATTGCGTTCCCGCTTCAAGAAAACAACAAAAGGCCGGGCGACGCCGATACGCTCCTCGTCAACGCCATCATCCGCGCGGAGAGTTTTTTCGATCGGAATGCTTTTTCGCGCGCGGGAGCCATCGGACTCATGCAGCTCATGCCCGCCACGGCCCGACGGCTTTCCCGGAAACTTAAAATCCCCCGGCCCTCGGACAAAGCGCTGTTCGACCCGGCGCTGAACGTACGCCTCGGAGCGCGTTATCTGGGCGATCTGGTAAAAGAATTCAAGGGAGAGCTGGTTCCGGCGATCGCCAGCTACAACGCCGGTAAAAACGCGGTCAAAAAGTGGTGGGACAAGCGGGGCGATGAGCCCGTCGAGGTGTTCATCGAGAGAATCCCTTATCAGGAAACGCGGAATTACGTGAAAAAAGTTCTCGGCTACCTTAATGAATATCGACGAATTTACGGAAAACGGCGCCAGGCTCCGGCGAAAGCGAAAAGGTGACATGAATATTTCATCCGCGCGGGACCATATTGCCATCGGCCTGATGTCGGGAACCTCTGCGGACGGGGTGGACGCGGCGCTGGTGCGAATCGCCTCGGGCCCCCCGCCCGGGGTTGATGTTGTGGCGTTCTTGTCCGTTCCGTATCCGGATGAGCTTCAGCGCCGTGTGCTCGACGCGGGCGGGGAGCCCGGAGCTTTCACCGAGGAAATTTGCTCGCTTCACCGCGAGGTCGGCGACGCCTTCGCCGGGGTCGCTCTCGCCTTGTTGGACTCCTCGGGGGTGGCGCCGAGGGAGGTGGATTTCATCGGCAGCCATGGTCAAACGGTGCGGCATCTGCCCGTGGGAGGCGAGGGCCCGGGGGGCCGGCTTCTTCCTTCGACGCTCCAAATCGGAGACCCCGCCGTAATCGCGGAGCGGACGGGCAGCACGGTCGTCTCGGATTTTCGCGCCCGGGACGTGGCCGCGGGCGGCATGGGCGCGCCCCTCACCCCATGGGCGCACCGGATTCTCTTCGGGCGCCCGGACCGGCCGGCTGCGTTCGTCAACCTCGGTGGAATATCGAACATCACCTATATCCCCCCGGCGAATGAAAAGGGGCTCACCGGCTTCGACGCCGGACCGGCGAATATGGCGCTCGACGTGCTGGCCCGAAAAATTTCGGGCGGGCGGGAGCGTTTTGATCGCGGCGGCGAGATGGCGGCGCGGGGCCGGGTGAACGAGGAAGCGCTTGCCTCCCTCATGAATCATCCCTATCTAAAGCTTCCGCCGCCGAAGAGCACCGGGCGCGAAACCTTCGGCGAAACTTTTTTAGACGAGACGCTTGCCCTTTTCGGCGGGCTCGGCATGGTCCCCGAGGACCGGATGGCCACCTTGACGGCATTTTCGGCGGAATGCATCGTTCACGCCGTCCGCGCGAATTTTCCCGCCGATTCGCCCCCGGCCGAATTCATCGCGGGAGGAGGAGGCGCGAACAATCGTTCGATCATGGCTCGCCTGGCGGAAGGGCTCGGCTCGGCCCCTCTGGTGACCAGCGCCGACCGCGGTGTTTCTCCCGATGCGGTGGAGGCGGTCGCTTTCGCCCTCCTCGGATGGGCAGCCCTTAGAGGAGAACCGGCCAACGTTCCGGCGGCCACGGGAGCGGAGCGGGTCGTCATTCTGGGCAACATCACGCCCGGCAAGAATTATCTCTCGGTGCTTTAGGGTGGACGGAAAAACGCTTTCGCGGCGAACGGGAGACGGATGTCTCCACCGGAGGACGCGATGGACAGCGCGCTGATCGACGAAACCGTGTCGTTGACCCGCGAACTCGTGCGCGTCCGGAGCGAGAACCCCGGCGGCACCGAAGCCGGCATGATGGAGCGCACCGAAGCCTTTCTTCGGGGACTGGGCCTCGATGTGCAGCGCGATGAAGTCATCGACGGACGCCAGAATATCACCGCCGAATTAAGCGCCTCACCGTTAAACGCCTCAACGGGCGCACCCACACTCGTTTTTCTGAACCACATGGACACCGTTCCCGCCGGGGACGGCTGGACGCGCGATCCGTTTTCAGCCGAGGTCTCCGGGGGGAAACTCTGGGGGCGCGGCGCATGCGACATGAAAGGGGGCCTGGCCGCCGCCTTGATCGCCGTTAAATCCCTGAAAGCGAAACTGGACCAAGGGGCGAAACTCCGGCGGTCGGTTAGAACCTGCCTTGTGGTGGATGAGGAATGCCAGTGGATGCAGGGGGTGTCGAAGGCGGTGGATCTCGGTCGAATCGCGAGGGAGGATGTCGTCATCTCCTGCGAGCCCACCGGCCTTGAGCTGAAAACGGCGCAAAAAGGCGCGATGTGGTTCGAGTTGCTCTTCTCCGGACGGAGCGCCCACGCCGCAGCCCCCCAAATGGGCGTCAACGCTATTCAGGCGGCGGCGAGAACCCTCGTTCGCCTCGAGGAGATGGCCGCCTCGATGGAGACCACCCACGATCTGTTGGGAAAAACCACCATCGTTACGAGTGTTATTCGGGGCGGAAGCAAAACCAACATCGTGCCCGACAGCTGCCGCATCGAGGTGGATGTCCGGTTCATCCCGCCGCTGACCATCCCCGAGGTTCGCGCCCTTTTGTCGGATGCGGCCGAGGAGGCCTGCAAAAGCGTTCCGGGCGCCTCGGCCGCGCTCCAGACCCTCTCTGTCGATCGACCCCCTATCCTCTCCAATCTTCAGGGGCCGGGAGCGAAAATCATCGGTGAGGCCATATCCGAAATCACCGGCGCGCCCCCCCGGCCGGCCGGTGTCAGCTACTACACGGACGCGGGCCTGGCCGCCGCGCGCACCGGAAACTCTCAATGCTTCCTGATAGGGCCCGGAAACATCGAACAGGCGCACAGTCCCGACGAATTTATCGGGGTGGAGGAGCTTCGGAGGGCCGCCGTTGTTCTCGCGAGGATTATCGAAAAATTCGCCCTGACTCCCTAAAATCTGAGTTTTTTGATTGTTTTTTCGCGAACATTAAAATTCTAACAGTTGTACCATCCCTTTTTTTAGGTATATCTTTCAAGTAGATATATCGAACGTGAAAGTGGGGTTTTGACGATACTGGCGGAGTCTGCGATAAGTGTTTTCTTCGGGCACCCTTCAAACTCGCATTCATCACTCCGGGAGCAATGAGTAATGAACATGCCCGCCGGAAAAAAAATCCCAACCCCGGCGCCCCGGTGACTCCGGCGGCTCCGGGGTTTCCGTCGGCTCCGGCGGCCCCGAACCCCATGGTCCAGAGAATTCAGTTCGAGAAATCGGTTCCAAAAGAGCTGCTCAGCCTGATTCAAAAACTTCAGAAAAACTATCCCTTTTTCTCCGAAATGGAGGGAATGGAGGTGGGCCAGTTCCTGAAGCTTTGCGAAAGGGAGAATTTCGCCTCCGGAAGCAAAATTTTCAAAGAAGGCGAATATGGAAACGAATTTTACCTGGTTATCTCGGGAGAAATCATCATCAACGTCGGAGACAAGGAGGTCGCCCGGATGAAACCCGGTATGGTGTTCGGTGAAATGGCCCTGCTCGACAATGCGAAGCGCACCGCCTCGGCGGTGGCAGCGGAGCCCTCCCTCCTCTTTTCCATTTCCCGGACGATTCTCCACTCCAAAATGCCGACGTTCGGCAACAAGAACATGGAGAGCATCGCGCGCCAGCTTTCCGAAAAGCTCCGCGACGCGAACGAAACCATCAGGATGATGCAAAGACAACTCAACGTCGTAAAAGAAAAAGTCAAGAAACTACAAATTCCCCAATCCCGGCCTTCCCCATAAGTGACCCCGCTCACACGGAAAACCCTGAAAGTTCTTTTTTTTTAGAATAATCCGGAATTATGCGGCAACGCTCTCCTTTTCGCAAAATACGGCCTTATTTTCCCTGTCGGCGGTACTTCCCGCCGAGAA
>PVBE010782730.1_pt1 | contig 32025 bp, 28 predicted proteins | sample 1631181 | NCBI WGS metagenome assembly PVBE01 (sample SAMN08397723, study PRJNA350692) | Marine metagenome, whole genome shotgun sequencing project. | isolation source: water | place: Pacific Ocean | collected 2012-04
AAGACCTGAGCCGGCCGGCGGGGGTGTGAGGCGTGCCCTGGTGTGAGCCGTGTGACAGGTACCTGAGCCCCAACGCTGTCTCGGTGGTGGGTACGTGCCCCAAGTGCGGGGGGCGGGTCACCGACTCCGACGGTGAGTTGGTCGACTCCCAGAAGGTGCCGTGGCACTTCTGGTTGTTCGTCGGGGCGGCCGGGCTCTACCTGTTGTGGCGCCTACTCCAGGGGGTGTGGTGGGTCATCACGTGAGCGTGCTTGCGGGAGGCCCGCCGATAGAGTGACCCGTCCACAGCGGGCTGTGGCGCAGCTTGGTTAGCGCGTCGGTCTGGGGGACCGAAGGTCCCGAGTTCAAATCTCGGCAGCCCGACGAATAGAACTCCATTCAAGGCCGCCCTGCTGGCCCGCCCGTAGCGTGGAGGCCGTGGAGGTCGACGGCTACGAGATCGGGCCTGGGGCGGACCTGTTCAACGCGGACCTCTGCGGGGTGGATCTCGGAAGGGCGAAACTCACAGGGGCGAAACTCGAAGGGGTATCTCTCCGATGCGCGGATCTTACCCATGCAGATCTCACTGGATTGGATCTCACCGAGGTGGATTTCAGAGGGGCGAAACTCACAGGGGCGGGCCTCACCAAGGCGTTTCTCGACGGGAGGTCAAATGAGCCGTCGTCGTGAAACGGGGTGGGTACTACCGCGTAGAAACCGTCGGCGAGGATCTCACGAATTCCGCTTGAGCGCGATCGGTTCGAGCACCGGACCGACACCCTGGGCGTAACCTCCGGCAGCCGAATGTGCCAGATGGCCCCGAACGTAGACCTGGTCTGGGCCCCGCACGTTCTCGAGATCGACGCCGGGGTCGCCGTTGAGGACGACGATGTCGGCCGTCTTGCCGACCTCCAGCGTGCCGAGGGTCTGATCGAGTTCCAGCAGCTGCGCGGCGCGGATGGTGATCGAACGAAGCGCGTCGTAGTTGTCCGCGCACACGCCCACGTGCACCATGAACTTCAGCTCTTCGACGATCTCGTTGTGGGGGACGACCGGGCTGCCGGCGTCGGTGCCGAACATGATCGGTATTCCCGCCTCGGCCGCCGCGCGATTCCCGGCGAAGCGCGCCGTGTCATTCATCTGCTCGATGCGGCGGTCGACTTCGATCTGCGGCATGCCGTACTCAAGACCGCGCTGTGCCTGGAGTACCAGCGGCGAGAACGTGGTGACAATGGGTACGCCGCGATCGAGCAGCAGTTTGATCGTGTCGTCGGACATCGATCCCCCGTGCTCGACGCAGTCGACGCCGGCTTGGACGACGCGACTGATTGCCTCGTCGAACGTGGCATGAGCCGTCACCTTCAGCCCGTTCATGTGGGCCTCGTCGACCATTGCCTTGAGCTCTTCCATCGTGAACTGCACGAGTTCGTGGGAACCCATGATTTTGATCCACGTGGCGCCGATTTTGAATTGCTCACGGATCGCCCGGCGACAGTCGGAGACGCCGTCGGCCTCGCGACAGCACCACCAGGTGTGTCCACCGGTTGTGGCGATGGCGCGGCCGTTGATGAGCAGGCGGGCCCAGGGGATGGTCCCCTCGTTGATGCCGCGCATCGCGTTCTGGTTGGCCTCGTTCATGCCCAGGTCGCGCATAGTGGTGACACCGGCCGACAGCGCCTTTCGGATGTTCATCGATGCCTTGAGTGCCGAGATCGCATCAGGCTCCTCGGCCTGGACCTTCAGGTCGTGGATACCGTCCCATCCCAAGTGGGCATGGCAATTGGTGAGACCGGGAAGCAGGTACTTGCCGGACACGTCTACGACGTTGTCGTCGGGACGTGCCTCTACGTCTCCGATCTCGGCGATCCCCTCGTTTTCGATGGCGATGGACGCCTGCAGGTTGGGCCCGCCGTTCAGGTCGACGATATTGCCGCCGTTCAGCACAGTTCGCATGCTTCCTCCTCGTCTCCTCTATCTCTTCGTTTCAGCCACTCAAGGCGTTCGATATCTTCTTACCGGCTTGCCCGAGTTCCCACGCCAGGCTGACGCCGATGGGTATGCCGGCACTGTGGGGGGTCAGAATCGTGTTTGGCGTGTGGAGCAGTGGACTGTCAGTCTGGAGCGGCTCGTACTGGAATACGTCGAGTCCGGCGCCGGCGAGATGTTCGGACTCGAGCGCTGCGACCAGCGCCTCCTCGTCGACGAGTCGGCCACGTGCCGTGTTGACGAAGAACGACCTTGGTCGCATCAGGCCGAACTCCCGGGCCCCCATCATGATCCCCGTCGCCTCGTCGAACCGGTTATGCAGTGAAACACAGTGTGAGGAGGCCAGCAGTTCATCGAACGGGAGATACCGCACACCGAGCGTCTGCTCCTCGTCTTCGCTGAGCCGGTTGCGCTTGGTGTAGGCAACATCGCACTCGAATGCACGAAGGCGAGTCGCCACCTCCGAACCGATCTTACCAAGGCCGACCAGGCCGATTGTCTGGCCGTAGAGCCCCTCGAAGCGTTCCAGGCCCACCCAGTTGTAGGCATACGATTCCTGCGTGGTCAACTCCGGGGTTGCGCCGTCGATCATGACTCCGGCCCTGAAGCGCTGTTCGGCGATTCCGAGGCGCTTGAACACCGCACAGATCAGCATGACGGCGTGCTCGGCGACGCTGATCAGCGCCGGCGACTCGACGTGAAGGAGGGCAAGGCCCCGTCCGGCGTGGGACGGGGTCACCGCACCCGTCCCTGAGTTGAGCGTCACGATGACGTGCGCGTTCTGCGCCCGATCCAGCACTTCGTCATCGACGTCGTTCATCCAGTTGACGACGGCGGTGGCCTCCGACGGGTCGTCGCCGGCGGGAAGCGAGATCACCCGTGCTCCGTCGGGAAGCGCAGCGACCAGCGCAGCGATCTGCTCTTCATCGAATTCGTCGGCAAGTGCAACGACCACAGTCACGATCACGCCCCCCCGGTAACCGACCGCCACAGCGTGCCGAAGCGCTCGAGAGCCTCGGCGAGCTCCGAACGGTTTGTGAGATAGGAGATCCTGCAGTACCCCTCGCCCTCTCCCTCACTGAACATCGAGCCGGGGAAAAATAGCACCTTGTGGTCCTCGAGCGCCCTGACGCAGAACTCGATGGAGCCCATACCCGCTGCTTTGATGTTCGTGAACAGGTAGAAGCCCCCCAACGGTGGGCCGTAGGTCACCCCGAACGAGTCGAAGGCGTCCATCATCATCGTCCGTCGGAGGGTGTACTCCTCCATCATCTCCGCGAAGAAGTCCTGTGGTCCCTCGAGGGCCGCCAGTGCGGCGTGTTGCGAGGGCGTTGAGGCACAGATCGAAAGGGAGTGGCGCGGCTCCAGTGCGGCGTTGATGTAGTCGGCTGGGCCGGCCATGTAGCCCACCCGGAAGCCGGTCATCGAATATGCCTTCGAGAAGCCGTTGATCGTCACCGTACGCTCCCTCATCCCGGGGAGGGTGGCGAAGCTGACCGGCTCAAACCCGTCGTAGACGACCTTCTCGTAGAGCTCGTCGGAAATGGCGACGAGATCGTTGTCGGCGATGACCTTGGCCAGACCTTCCAGGGTCGCCCTCGTCAGGACCCCGCCGGTCGGGTTGTTGGGCGAAACCAGGATGACGAGTTTGGTCTTGTCGGTGACGGCATCCGCTACTGCGTCGGGCAGAAGCTCGAAGCCGGTCTCCTCATAGGTCGGTACCTTCACAGGCACGCCGCCGGCCATATGGATGTTTGCCTCGTAGGCCATGTAGTACGGCGAGGCGATGATCACCTCCTCGCCGGGATTAATGAGGGTCTGGAGGGTAACGACCATCGACTCCTGGGCGCCGGCCGTGACGATGATCTCGCTGTCCGGGTCGTAGTCGAGGCCGTTGTCGTCGCGGAACTTCCGCGCCAGCGCCTCGCGCAGGGGCGGATGGCCGGCGGGCGGTGTGTAGGTGGTGTGGCCGTCGTCGATTGCCTTTTTGGCGGCGGCTGCGATGTGGCCGGGAACCGGTATGTCGGGCTCACCGCGACCGAGTCGGATGATGTCCTCACGGTCTCCCGCCAAGGCAAGAAGTCGGATGAACGCGCTCTCGTGCCCCGCCCTAATGCTCAGGATCTTCTCGGCGACAGAGTCGTGCAGCGGTGTCGTGGTGGTAGAAGTGTCGAAACTCATGATGAAACCTCCGGAGACGAGTGGGGACGGATGTGACGCTGTCCGTTCATGTTGCGTCGGCGTAGCGCTGCAGGCCGTCGGCAAGCGACGGCGGTTCCCACTCGAAGGCCCTCTGATAGGCCTGCGGTGAGATGATCGTGGGCCGGTGTGGATTGCCGTCGATGACCGTCTCGGCTGAGTCGTCAACCGTCAGGTCGAACACCTTGGCCACCTCGTCAACCACCTCTCCGAACGGCCGTGGGTTGCCCGACGACAGATTGAAAGCCTGGCTGGCCATATCGGATTTGAAGAACGTGTAGGCGGCGGCAGCGACGTCGTCGACGTAGATCCAGTCACACCTGGCGTCGTGCCCTTCGATGCGCACCGATGTTCCGCTGGTGGCCGCGTCGACGAGGAGCTTGATCTCGGTGACGAACGGCCGCGTCCCGCGGAATTCCTCAGCAGGCCCGTACATCGACGTGGGCCTGACCGCGCCGGAGTCGATCCCGTACATCTCGGCATAACGCCACGTCATGATCTCTGCGGCCAGCTTCGCCGAACCGTAGAGCGAGAACCCTCCGTCTGCATCGGCTTCGTGCAGGGTTGCGTCGGTGAACTGGTCGTACACGCCTCCCGACGAGATGAAGAGGAACTTGCCTGCTCCGATGTCCTGGGCGAAGTTCAGGGCGTGCAGCGTGCCGATGAGGTTGACGTCGACAAGCTTTCTCGGATCTTCCTTCATCTGGTCGAGGGTGGGCGTCAGCGCGGCCGCCTGGACGATGCCGTCGACGCTGCCGGTGCGGTCGGTCGTCCAGTGGTCTTCGTTTGCGACGTCGAGTTGCACGTAACTCAGGTTGGATGCGGGTGTGTCGGATCGGGGAACGAAGTCCTCAGGAGACATGATGTCAGCGGCGACGACGTCCTCGCCAGCGAGGGCGAAGTGGCGTACCAGGGCCCGTCCAAAGAAGCCAGCGGCCCCTGTTATCAGTACTCGCATCCATGACCTCCCATTGACTCCCGGCTACCACGGCAGGGCCAGCCACTTCGAAGACGGAGTACTCGAGCAGCTGAGCGTGGTTCACCTCCCGACGCCGGGCGCGATGACCAGCATAAACCTGATCGTACCTATAAGGATTTTCCGGTGTCAACCACTGAATGTTGACAGCACCGTTTGGCGACGAAAGGATAGGGATCGCTCAGGGAGGTATTGGGTTCCCACACTATCGACGTAGCACACACACGGGCTTCGACCTCATCAGGTGGGGCACGGATGCGGTAAATAGGGTGGCCCGCTGCCTCTAGCGGAGAGCAAGTGTGCTGTCTACTATTTTCTGTCGACAGCCAAAACGACCGATGATGGAAGGTTCCGCATGGCACATGACCCGTTCTACGATCTTTTTCCCCGGCGCGACGACCCGCCGTTCATCGACAGAAAGGTCGCCTCCCTCACCATTGATATGCAGTACATGGATGCTCATCGGGATGGCTGGGTGGGCAGGGTCGCCAAGGCAGCCAATCGTGAGGACATCCTCAAACCGCGGTGGACTGCCATCGACAAGTCTCTGCCGAGGATCCGTGCGGTCCAAGAGGCGTTTCGGGCGGCGGGGCAAGAGGTCATCCACGTACGTGTTGCCTACCGAACGAGCGATGGGCGCGATGCCGGGGTGGCCTATATACCGACCGTGGACGTCGATCCCGTCGATCGGGACGACCGCGACGATGATCTGCTCCCGGAAGTTGCACCGCAAGGTGACGAGATGGTGTTTTCGAAGACCTCCTCCAGTGTGTTCAACACCACCTCGATCGAGAGCGTGTTGCACCGCATGGGGATCGAGCACCTCGTGGTGACTGGCATCGTGACGGACGGGTGTGTCGAGCTCTCGGTGCGTGACGCAGTCGATCGCGGGTTTGAGGTGACCCTGGTCGAAGATGGATGCTCGGCTTCGACTCCCGAGGCCCACGACGACGCAATCGAACGGCTCACCGACAGCAGTTTCATCGCGGCACGTAGTGCCGATGATGTGATTGCCGAGATCTCCACGCTGGCGGCGTCATGACGGCCGCTCCGCTCAGCCACATATCGAGTCCGGTGGAGCGGGCTCGGCGCTACGCCACCCTTCGCGATGCGATGGAAGGGGCCGGTCTCGACGCCCTCGTCGTATGCAGCCGGGGTGACGAGTTCATGCGAGGTCGCGTGCAGTACGTGAGCGACATCTTTCAGTGGGCCGGGTGGGGCATCGTGGTGCTGCCGCTGTCCGGCGACCCGAGCTTCATCTCGGATCCGCTGTGGGGCCTGGCCCGGCCGCCTCTGGTTAACTGGATCAACCACATCCTGACGACCCAGCAGCCGGGCGTCGCCATAGGCGAGATCTTGTCGGACCACGGCATCTCGAACGGCAACGTCGGCATCGTCGGTCTCGCCGACATCACGCCGGCCGCTCACTACCGCGAGATGGTCGAATCGTCACCACACGCCACCTTCAGCGATGCCACGGATCTGTTCGATGACGTCCGGGCCATTAAGTCCCAGGAGGAGATCGACAACCTGTACGAAACGTCGGCCATCCTCCGGCGGGTGTTCAAGGCGCTCGAGGCCGAGATCAGACCGGGAGTGTCCGAGCACGACGTACTCGGTGAGGCCCACCGCCTTGTCCGTCAGTTCGGTTGTCTGGACGGGATCGCCCAGATGTCTCGAACGCCGTTCACCGCCTATACCTTTGGAACGAAGGGGATTATCGAGGAGGACGACCTCATCGCCATCGACCTGGAATGGGGCGGGCCCTCGGGGTACTGGTTAGAGCTCCGGCGGGTGTTCAGCTTCAAGCCTCCCAATGCCCAGCAGCAACGGTACTGGGAGTCGAGAGTCGAGTCGTTTGCCGCGTGCGTCGACGCGATGACCGTCGGTGCCGAATCTATGTCGATCCTCGACGCCATGAACGATGTCTATGCCCGTTACGACCAGACAGCCGAAGGCGTCATCAACTACACGGCCCACGGCATCGGGCTGGACTCGCTCGAGCCGCCGTGGGTCCCCGGCAAGGACAGGGTGCTCGAGGAAAATATGGTCATCAACCTCCACTGCGCGATCAAGTTGCCTCCCGAGGAAGCGAGCGCGGTCGGGAGTGTCACCGTGTCCGACAACGTGCTTGTCACTGCAGACGGTCCCGTGAGGATGACCGACCAGGTCGACGAGTGGATCGTTCTCGATTCATGAGTGGGAGCTACCGAACGCGGGCGGCGCTGCTCTCAGCGCCGGGCCGGCTCTCGGTCGAGGAGGTGACCTTTGAGGGCCCTGAACCCGGTCAGGTGCTGCTCGAGGTGGCGGCGGCCGGGGTCTGCCATACGGACATGCACGTTTACGACAGTCCCGATGGCCGGGGTTGGGGCTTTCCCATGATTCTCGGCCACGAGGGATCCGGTGTCGTCCAGGCCGTTGGTGAGGGCGTCGCCCACTTGCAGGTCGGCGACAACGTGGCTGTGGGTTGCCGGGTCCCGTGCGGTGTCTGTGCACTGTGCCGGCGAGGCGACACGAGGCGATGCATGGCATCGTCTGCGAAGGCACCTTCGCTACGATTAGCGGAAGACGGTTCTGCAGTCAACGTCCCGATGGGTCTCGGTCTGTTCGCCGAGCTCATTCCCGTGGACGCCGCAGCGGCGGTCTGTATCGACCCCGACATTCCCGTCGAGAAGCTCGGCACGCTTGGCTGCGCGGTGATGACCGGCACCGGCGCGGTGCTCCACTCGGCTCGCGTGTGGCCCGGCGCCACGGTTGCCGTCATCGGGTGTGGAGGAATCGGCCTGGCTGCCGTCCAAGGGGCCGCAGCCGTGAACGCGAATCAGGTGATCGCGGTGGATCTCACGGATCAGAAACTGGAGTGGGCCCGGCGCCTCGGCGCAACGCACACGGTGAATGCTGCCGAGGTCGACGCCGTCGAGGAGGTTCGGACTCTGACGGGTGGCCACGGGGTGGATTTCTCGTTCGAGGCAGTGGGCTCGGCCCCAACGGTCGAACAGGCCGTGGCCATGCTCGCTTTCGGAGGCACCGCGACGATGATCGGGTTCCCTCCTAACGACGCTCGCATCACCTTGCCCATCGGTGGTCCCGACGGTATGTTCCACACGACGACGACGTTGATGGTGACCCACGGCGGTGACGGGCTTCCGATGTTTGACCTGCCGCTCTTTGCCCAAATGTACCGGGACGGAAGCCTCGACCTGGACACGATGGTGAGTCACGAGGTGAGCCTGGACGATCTGGGCGAGGGCTTCGACCACATGCGGGCATCCGACTCGATTCGAACCGTTGTCCGCTTTTGAAGAGGAACGACCAGCTAGCCGCGCCCAGCGAAGTCTGCGACAGCACCCGCAACTTCTTCCACCTGGGACCGCGTGATCTGGGGAAACATCGGCAGCGCCATCATTCGGTCGGCAGCCGCCTCGGCGTTGGGGAACGAGCCGCGCGGCATGTCGAGATGCTGGTAGGCCGGCTGGAGATGGAGCAGCGGATTGTAGTAGAGGCGGGTGGCGATTCCCTGCGAGGCGAGGTGTTCGCGCGCTCCGTCGCGGTCGTCGAGCATGATGTTGTAGGCGAAGTAGACGTGCTTCGTATCGGGCACCGTGATCGGAGTCTCGACGGCGACATCCGCGAGAAGCTCATCGTAGAGCGCGGCGGCATGCCGTCTGCCGGCGATGCGCTCGTCGAGGGTCGGGAGTTTGGTCCTCAGTACGGCTGCCTGGATTTCGTCGAGCCGTTCGTTGTGGCCCTCTTCGAGCACCGTGAAGCCGTCTCCACCGAGCAGGTTGCTCGGATCAAGGCTCAAGCCGGAGGCGTGGCCGTAGTTCCGCAGGACCCGCATCCGCTCCGCGACGGACGCGTTGTCTGTGACGACCGCTCCACCAGCCCCGGCGCCGCCGAGCACCTTTCCCGGTGCCGTGCTCATCGCCCCGATGGTGCCGAAGGTGCCCGTCTTTTGCCCGGCGATCTCAGCTCCGACAGCAAGTGCGTTGTCCTCGATGACCACGACTCCCCGAGCCTCAGCGATCCTCTTGATCTCCTTGACGTCGGCCGGCTGGCCGAACAGGTGGACCGGCATGACGACCCGTGTGCGCTCGGTGATAGCGGCTTCGACGCGAGCCGGGTCCATATTGAACGACCTAGGATCGGTGTCTACGAGGCGGATCGTTCCACCGGCGTGGGTAATGGCGGACGTGGTCGGTGTATCGGTGTTCGGCACCGTCAGGACCTCGTTGCCCGGCTGGAGATCAAGCGCCATCAGGGCAAGCAGGAGAGCCGCGGTGCCGGAGGCCACGCCTATCGCGTGTTTCGACCCGCAATACACAGCGAACTCGGACTCGAAGGCCTCGAGCTCGGGTCCGAGCACGTACGAACCGCGCTCGAAGACCCGCTGGACCGCGGCGTCGATCAACCCGGACAGCGACTCGTATTCGGCTACAGGATCAGCCATCGGTACGATCATGGACCGCCATTTATAACAGATCGAAGCCGGCCGGGGCCAGACGATGGCCCTGAGCGCCCGTCGGGCCCGGCCGGTCAACGGGAAGGAGACAACGATGAAGCTCGTTCGTGACGACATCGGCCTGAACTACGAAGAGGCCGGCAGCGGTGATCAGACGATGTTCCTGATCCACGGTGCGTTTGCCGACCGAACCACGTACAGCGAGCAGTTTGATCACTTCGCTGCCGATAGGCGGGTGATCGCCGTCGAGCTGCGGGGACATGGCGACAGTGACAAACCTCCCGGCCCGTATTCCATTGAAGGTTTTGCAGAGGACGTCGCGTGGATGTGCAGCGAGCTGGGAGCCGGGGACGCGATTCTGATCGGACACAGCCTCGGTGGACTCGTCGCGCTCGAGGCGGCCGCTCGACAGGGCATCGGCAGCGCGGTGATCACGCTGGACTCGCCGAGCCTGATCCCGGGCTGGACGCAGCGGAACCCCGGGAGGTATGCCGATGCGATGAAGTCTCCCGACTTTCGGTCGGTGCTGAGAGGGTTCCTTGCTGTGGCCTATCTCCCCTTCGACGATCCCGAGAAGGCGGCCGAAGATCTGATGAAGGTTGATCTCGTACCCGAACACGCGGTGCGTGCGACCTGGGACTCGCTCTTCACCTGGGATCCGATTCCTGCTCTGGAGGCGATGGAGAAACCGTTCCTGTACCTGGACCACGGCCAACCCGACGTGCCCATGGACGTGGTGCGCCGCTATTGCCCCCAGGTCGTCTACGGCCAGACCGTCGGTGCCGGCCACCGGGCACTTCAGGTCGTGCCGAACCAGGTCAACGCAATGATAGAGCGATTCGTGCAGCACGCCGACGAGCTTGCCGACTTCATGCGGGCTACGGCGGGAGGCTACAAATATGGCTGACGGCCGCCCGGAAGCTACGAAGACACGGAGGTCAGAAATGCAACGCCCCGATCCCGACGAGAAGTTTGTAGGCATCCAGGTCAGTCCGATCAGCTTCATCGATGAGGGCCTCGACGATATGTTGGAGACGCTCCAACACCGGGTCGGGGTCAACGTGTTGATGATCGGTACGGTGTCGTGGCTCGGGCTCAAGATCGGGCGTAGTATCAACCACGAGCTCGATGGTTGGCCCGACCACGGCGTGAGCGAGCCGTCATCCATGAGGGGCGGCGCCTACTGGAACCCGCACATGGAGTACTACGAGAACACCCTGATCAGGGACTTCCGTAGCAAGGACCCCGAGCTCGAAGGCATCGACATCCTCGACATGGTGATCCCGGCTGCCCACAAGCGCGGGATGAAGGTGGTACCGGAGATGATGGAGCCGCTGTTCAAGTACGTGGGCCATGGTTCGGTGCAAAATGTCGACATCCCCAACCTGCCCCTGGTGCTAGAGATCGATCTGTTCGGGCGCCACGGACCGGAGCCGTGCACGAACAACCCCGACTATCGGACGTGGTGGCACTCGATGGTTGAGGACCAGTGCCGCAGCTACGAGATCGATGGGCTGATGTGGTGCAACGAGCGGCGAAGTCCCCTCGACCTCATGATCCAGGGATCGGCACCAGCATGCTTCTGTGAGCATTGCCGCAGCCTGGCGACCAACCGTGGCATCGATGTTGCGAGAGTCCACCGGGCTTTCTTCGAGGTCAATGAATACTTTGAGCGGGCCAGGTCGGGAGAGGAATTTGTCGATGGCTCCTTCATCGAATTCTTCCGAGTCTTGTTGTGCAACCCCGAGGTACTCGAATGGGAGCGCTTCTGGCTCGAGCGCAACAAGGATCTTGACAAGGAGCTATACGGGATCGTCAAGTGGTGTAACGCCGACATCGAGTTCGGCCTCAACGTATGGAACCGCAACCACTTCAACCCGATCCGCAAGGCGCAGTGGCCGTGGTTGGAGCAGACGAGGTACTCCGATTGGGTGAAGCCGATTACGTACCAGCACCAGTCGGGAGGCATCTACGTCAAGGAGATGAGCGATCTCCATCACAACATTCTCAGAGACGTCGCGCCGCAGGAGATCACGCCCGTTATGTACGATCTTCTCGGTCTCGACGAGGCCCCCTGGGACGACCTCGTGGAGACGGGGCTCGATCCCGACACGTACGTCTTCAGCCAGTGCGACGATGCCGTTCGCGGCGTCCAGGGCAGGGTGCCTGTCTACATGGGCCTCGGGGTGGATGCTCCGAGAACGAGCCCAGAACAGGCGATGTCGACGCCGGACATCACCTACCGGAGCGTTCTGGCGACCTATCGGGCGGGCGGCCGCGGTGTGGCCTTTGCGCCGAACTACGCCTCGATGAAACTGACGAATCTCGATGCGGCTGCCACGGCCCTCGAAGAACTCGGCCTCAAGTAGCGATTCACCACTAGCAGTAACGCACCAAACTAGCTGGCAAGCAAACCGATTTATCGGCAGAGTTGACAACAAGGTGTGGGAACGAAAGAATCAGGGTTGCTCGGGAGACATCGGATCTTCGCCCTATCGGCACAACGCGTGACGTTTTCCACCCATCGGGTGGAGTACGGCTACGGTCCAAGGGTGGTCCGCCGTCTCTAGCAGAGCACAAAGTTGACGACCTTAATTGGAGGGAGTGTTCTTATGAGTACAGAGTTGACGAGAAGCGGAGTCCGGCGGAGAAGAGGGCGCGGGCTCGCCTCCCGTCTCGGTGCTGTCATTGTGGTCATGGCGCTTGTCGCGGCTGCTTGTGGCGACTCCGACGATGCGGAGACGGCGACTGTTGTACCCACCACGGCGGCAGCCGCCACGTTGGCAGCGGTAACTGCGCCGGAGATACCGTCGTCGACCGTCAACATGGCTATCTACCCGTGTTGCGCCGACCAGTCGCACTACGTCATCGGCCTTGAGAAGGGCTGGTTCGCCGACGTCGGAATGGAGATCGATGGCGGAGAGTTCCATCTCTACACCCTGTTCGACCAGATCGTTCCGTCAATGCAGCGCGGTGACTTCGACGTCGCTGGCATCTTTGTCCAGGGGTACCTGCAGACGCTTGACACCTTTGGAAACGATGTTCCGCCGATCTTCTTCACCGACACGTATGTCGGCTACTCGATCCTGAAGTCGCCGGGCAGTGACGCGAAGACCACCGAAGACTTTATGGCGGAAGGCATGTCGTTCCGCGATGCAGCGGCCGCAGCCGTATCGCAACTCGAAGGCAAAGAGGTCTACACTCCGCCCCACGGTCAGGTGCAGCCTCCGTATCCGGACGTGTTCATGAGCTATGCCGGACTGTCCTACCCGGACGATCTGGATCTCCAGTTCCTGGAGGACGTGAAGATCGTTGAGGTCGCGGCACAGGAAGGGCGCATTGAGTTCGCCATTCCCTACGCGGCGCCGGTTCTGGTGCAGATGATCCGTGAGGGTTGGGAGCCGGTGATCAACACTGTCCAGACCCTGAACGACGTTGGTTCTGCGCAGGCTGAGCGTATGACGAAGCTGGTCGGCAGTTCCGGCCTCTTCGCCCAACGCTCCTGGGTGGACGCAGACCGCGACCGCGCACTCCGTCTGCTGAGCGTGACGTTCCGCATCCTTGAGTACCTCGACAGCTCGGCGACGCAGCATGACGGCTGGGTGATTCAGGCCGACCTGATGAACGCCTCGCAGGGCCTGTCGCTGATCCCCGAGGACGTCGGTGTCATCTGGGACTCCATTGACCCGATGTGGAAGTGGGAGGACCAGGGTCCCCAGCTGTGGGACGACCCGAACGCTGGTAACCACGTAGAGACGGCGCTCCAGACCCAGATCGGTGCACTAGTTGAGAACGGCACGCTCGAGGGTCCGGTCGACAAGTACGACATCGAGGCCTTCCTCGTAGCGAAGAGCCTGTTCAACGAGTTGCGCGACCTGCAGCACGAGGCGGATGCCCTGTTCGCCGAGGCCAACGGCGCCGACGTGGAGGTTGGTCGGGGAGCCGTTGGTGTGATAGCGGCTGCACAGACCCATTACGACAACTACAACTTCGTGGATGCCGTGCGCTTCCTGAAGGCAGCGCTGGGCAAGTAGTACATGCACAGAGGGATCGCAACATCCCTTTTGGAACGGTTGGACCGGTGGGGAGGCCTTAGGCCTCCCCACCGGCAGCAAATGTGATGGGTCCTATGACCGCCGACACTGACGTACAGCAGCAGATCTCGGTCACGCGAAAAGCTGTCGAGGCGGAGGGGCGGCGTAAGTATCTGCAGCGCACCGGGTTGTCCGTGATCGGTGTCCTCATTGCCCTGCTTGTGTGGTGGGGGCTCGCCGAGCAGCAAGGGTTCGCTCTGCCGTCACCGATTGATGCCGGTCGCGACATTGCGGAGAACCTTTTTCAGAGCACCTACCTGGAACAGAAGGGCCTCTCGGACGGCGGCGGATACACCGTCCATCTTCTGGCCACCGTCTGGAGGGTGATGGCCGGGGTCGCCCTCGGTGGACTCCTCGGTGTCTCGTTGGGCCTGCTCAGCCTTCCCGTGAAGGCGATCCAGGAGGTCGTGAACCCGTTGGCTGCCTTCTTCGGCGCAGCGCCTATCTTCGTGGCAGCGCCGTTTTTCCTAATCTGGTTCGGCATCACACCCTGGGCGCAGGTCGGTATGGTTGGCTTCTACACGGCGCTGTTGATGTACATCTTTAGTCGCCGTGCCGGTGAGAACCTGGCGGCCGGATATGTGGAGTCCGCTCTCACGCTGGGCGGTACCCCACGCTCCGTCTTCCGCTACATATACCTGCCGGGCACCGTGCCCGAGATTGCCGGTGGCTTCCGGATCTCACTGGCCGGGGCCTGGGGCCTGGCCGCTATCTCGGAACTCCTGGGCGCCCAGGAGGGTGCCGGGTTCCTGATCAAGTTCTACGCCACGGCGTTCCGCGTCGATGGCATGATCTCGATGGTCCTCCTTCTCGGCCTGGTCGCGATCCTTGTCGACCGCATCGTGGTGTTTGGACTGACGTACCTGATCCGGTGGACCGAATCCGGTCGGAGCCTCGACCTGTGAAGGAGAATTGACAATGACGATGAGTAACGGCGGGGGTTCCCTGAGGGACGTGGCGTTCGAGGGCGTGTGGTGTGTGTTCGAACATCGCTCCGGCCACCTCGTCTATGCGCTTCAGGACGTGTCGTTCACGGTGCCCTCGGGAGAGTTTGTCGCCGTCGTCGGACGGTCGGGCCACGGCAAGACCACTTTGCTCCGAGTCCTCGCCGGACTGCAGCCGCCGACCTCGGGGTCGGCGTACCTCGGCGGCACCGAGGTGACGAGCCCAAGCGTCGAGCGCTCGATGGTATTCCAGCAGGACACGGTGTTCCCGTGGATGCATGTTCGCGACAACGTCGAGTTCTCGCTGAAAGCCCAAGGAGTATCGCGAGATGAGCGGAGGAAGATCTCCGACCAGAAGCTCAAGGAAGTCGGGCTGCTCAACTTCGCCCACTCATGGCCGCGCGAGCTCTCGGGAGGCATGCGGAAGAGGGTTGCGCTGGCCTCCGTGATGGCGTCGGGCTCCGGAGTCTGGCTGATGGACGAGCCGTTCGGCTCGCTCGACTACTTCACCCGCCGCAGCCTCCACGACCTGTTGCTCGATCTCTGGCGCGAGTCCAACATGACGGTCTTTTTTGTTACCCACGACATTGAAGAGGCGCTGATCCTGGCCGACCGGGTGATGCTGGTGCGGGACGGCAAACTCGTGGAGGACGTCGAGGTCACTCTGCCGCGCCCCCGCGACGAGGACGTCCGCGCCAGCCGTGAGGCGGTGGAATTGAGCAAGACAATTCTGGATTGCCTCGGTATCAAGGAGGATGAGATCGAAGCCGGACTGCCTGAGAGCGGCGCACAGTGAAGGTCCTTCACCGGATCTGGAAGTTTGCCAAGGACCATCCCACCGCGGTTGTTACGTGGGTGGTGCTGCTCGGTGGTTGGGAGCTGGCGGCGCACTTCTGGGCTCCGGAGAGCACGATCAAGAACTCTCCCATCATCCCGTCTTGGGAGTTTGTGTTCACGGACTCTCTGAAGGCGCTGTCCGGTGGGTGGTCGTTCGATTACTGGGCGCCCAACCCGTCACGAGGCGGCGACGAGACCTACTGGGGTGCCGTGCTCGCACTCGGGTATCACGCCCTCAACACGATGTGGCGGCTTCTGCTCGGCCTGAGCATCGGTATCGTGGCAGGCGTCGGGACCGGGTTGTTCCTTTCCTATATCCCCTGGATGCGGCAGATGGCCTGGACGCCCCTCAACTTGATGCGGATGTTCCCACTGCTTGCGGCCATCCCGCTGTTCCAGTTCTGGCTGGGAGCCAACCTTCGGGGAACGACGACGTTCATAGCGTTCGGGGTGTGGGTCTTACTCGTCGTAGCGACGATCAACGCGATCCGTAACGTGCCCGACCGTTATGTCGAGAGCGCCAGGACGCTCGGGGCAAGCCGGTGGCGGACCTACCGGTCGATCATCGCGCCCGCCGCGATCCCGGAACTCCGGACCGGAGTCCTGCTGTCGGTCGGTCTCAGTTGGTCGCTCACGGTCGGTGCCGAGTACATCGGCATGCCCAACGGACTCGGAAACATCCTCTCGGTTGCAGAGTTCACGACGAACACGGGGCGGATGATCATCATCGCGGTCGTGATCGCCCTCTGTGCCTTGACGAGCTTCTTTGTTCTCAACAGCCTCTTCGACCGGATGGTCTCCTGGGTACCTAGCGCAGCCCAGGCCCGTGTGCCGCAGGCCGCTGGTGCTGCCGCCCTTGGCGGTCCTCTCGGCGAGTGATCAAGTCAACCTACGACGCAGTCGACATCCGCTCCATCGCACCGCGGCCATAGAGGCCGCCCGGTGATGGTTGGAGTCCTCTTCGGTATTGCCGCCGCGGTGGCCCTCGGGGTGAACCAGATCCTGATGACGTTCGCAGCGCGGCGCTGGGGCACCGTCCGGGCGACCCTGGCCAGCCTCTTCATTGCGTTCGTGCTGTTCATCGCCTTTGCGTTCGCCACCGACGCCAATCTCCCGTTCCGAGGCAACGACCTGTTTCCCCTCATCTTCGGGATCGGTATCGCTGCCGGCTTCGCTTATCTGGCTCAGATCGAGAGCCTCAGGGAAGGACCGCTGTCAGTCGTGACACCGATCGGCGCCACGGCGGGAGCGATGACGGTCTTCTATGCCTTTTTTCTCCTCGGAGAGCGGCCGAGCATGCTGCAATGGGTAGGCATCCCGTTGGCGACGGCAGGGGCGGTTGCTATGTCCCTCGAACGCGGGGCTGGATACAAGATCAAGCTGATCGGTCGGGGGCCGTTCTTCGCTTTCATAGCGGTAGCGACGGGCGCGATCTCGAACGCCGTTCTGCGGATTCCGGTCCGTGAGATCGGGTCGATGGCCGCGATCGTGTTTCAGCGGTCGTTCACCGTTGCCCTCGTTGGGATTGTCTTCTACGTGATGGCGCGTCGAGGCCGCCTGCGAGCCATCGCCGGCGACGGGGCACCCGGATCGGACTTTGTCGGCATCGGGAATCGCGGTGGGTCGCTGCGGTGGGCCTCGCTGCTCGGCGTCATCGGCTTCCTTGATGCTGCGGCGTTCATCTGCTTCGCGGAGGGTTTGCGGCGGGTGGACGCTTGGCTCATCGGAATCCTGTCCCAGAGCGGTCGGGTCATCGCCGTGGTCGGTGGGTTCGTCTTGTTCAACGAGCGCCTGCGCACTCACCAGTGGCTCGGTGTGGCGCTGGTGGTTGGCGGCCTGGTGCTGGCAGTGACCGGCTGACATGTTCGATCTCGTTGTCCGGGACGGCATCGTGGCCAACGCAGGCGGTGGGCTTTGCGGGCGGATGTGGCGATGGACGGGGAACATGTCGCCGCCATCGCCGTCGGCTTGGGATTCGAGGCCCGCCGGTACGTGGAGCCATCGGGTCGCCTGTTGATTCCTGGGGGCGTCGACCCTACGTTCATCTCATTGTGATGCAGGACCTGTTCGCCGATTGGCCAGTTCGGCTCAACGACTTTGAGACGGAAACTAGGGCTGTACTGGCCGGAGGCGCCACCACAGTGGGGAACATGACCCATTAGGCGAGAGGCCGCGGCCTGGCTGACATCCTTCGCCGCGACGCGGCTGTCGCTTCGTCGTCCGTGGGCGACTACGTGCTTCACCCTGTCATCAACGATCCGAATCCGGCGACCCTGAATGAGATCGAACGCCTTTCGGAGTTGGGGGTACGGACGGTCAAGGTGTTCCTGACAGCGTTCGATCCCCACGGCGGTCAGCTGGAGTAACAACTATCAGAGATCTAGGAATGAACGATTCGAATGCGGCTGCAAGAGAAGCGATCGACCAAGGGAGCGATCCCATGGATTCGGCTCTTAACCAATGGGCGGGCTGTCGCTACTACTGGTGGACTTACCTGGTGGTGTTGTCGAGAAGCGGATGGGGTGAATGACTGCCGGAGGGCATTCGGTGAGCAATTTTGGACGGGTGTTGATTGGATCAAGATTATGGCTTCGTATGAGTTCATCCAGTTCACGGTGGATGAACTGGAGGCTATGGTGGACGAGGCGCATATGAATGGACTGAAGACGATCTATTTCGAGTACGGATGAGATGTGTACGAATTAAAGGTAGTTAATGGAACCCTGATCACAGATGGTTATTCCCGACGGGCAGATCTGGCTATTGATGGGGGGGTGGTTGTAGAGGTTGCTGACATTGGCTCACTTGGCCCAACTCGAACTGAGATTAACGCCGAGGGGCTTTTAGTTCTTCCAGGGGCAGTGGACGTTCACTTCCATTGTCGGGCTCCCAGTCATCCGGAGCGTGGGACGTTTCACAGCGAGACAGTTGCCGCTGCCGCTGGGGGTGTGACCACGGTATTCGAAATGCCCATTTCGAGTCCTCCATGTAGCAGGCCTGAAGTCCTCCGATCACGTCGTGAGCTTGCAGAGAGCGAAAGTGTTATCGATTTCGCGCTTTATGCTGGAGGAGCATTTGGAGGGATTACGAGCGCCGATGAGTTGGTCGAAGCAGGGGCAATTGCATTTAAATTGTTCACACATGAGCCACCGGCTCATCGCGCTGAAGATTTCGGAGGTCTTTGGGCTGCAGATGAGGCTTCAATTTATTGTGCCCTAGAAGCCATCGAACCTACCGGTCTTGTTTGTACGATCCATCCTGAAAATCAGTCCTTAATCAAGATGTACGAATCAAGAGCTCGTGGGGAGGAAGCAGTTTCTCGTCCCCCTGTTGTAGAGGCGACAGCAGTAGCACTGGCGAGCGCGATGTCGTTGGACATTGGTACTCAGGTGCATTTTGCTCATGTCAGTTCGGCGTTGGCTGTCGACGCGATAAGAGCTGCTCGGAGTGTTGGAGCAGGAGTCACTGGGGAGACAACCCCCCACTACTTGTCGTTCACAGAGGAAGAGATCTCAGAATTTGGGTCATTTGTGAAAGTAGCGCCACCACTTCGCTCTATGTTTGACCAGGAGTCCCTCTGGAAGGCACTGCGGGAGGATTCGTTGCAGATGGTTGCAAGTGACCATGCTCCCTTCACTCCAGAGGAAAAGAGACTTGCACCCTTTGCTCTAGCAGGACAAGGGATGCCCGCGGTTGAAACAATGGTTCCGGTTGTCTTGGACCGAGCATTGAGAGGGGAGCTCAGTCTCGAACGCTGTGTCGAATTGGTTGCTGAAGCCCCAGCAAGGAGATTTGGGATATATCCAAAGAAAGGCACGATTCAGCCTGGGTCGGATGCCGACATTGTGTTGTGGGATCCAACATCTGAGAAGATCCTAAGCGCGGAACTGTTTCTTAGTAAGGCCGGGGGGTGTGGTGTTGCATACGACGGTATGCGCTTGAAAGGATTGCTCAGGACAACAATGGTTCGGGGACGCGTAGTGTTTGACTCCGGAATGGTCAATGAAACGAATTGGGGCGAGTTCGTTGTGCCTTTAGGTAACTAGAATAATTCGTTTATACAGATTCGTGATGTTAGCGGAGTTTCTGTCAGGTTGGACCAGGCGCATGTTCAGATTAAATCAGTTAGTCACTTCTGCCCAGTTACCAGATTCACCTGATCTTACTATTCCATCCACGATTCTATGAAGTCTAAGTGCATCTTCGAAATCTGGTCGGAATCGTTTACCCATTCGAATACAATTCGCGAAGTCGATTAAGGCATATGCGATATTCGTTGCCGGATCAACAGGTGTTAATGTGGGTAAGTGGGCTGAACCTGGTGGACATTTAACTTCTTCGAAACCCTGATCCTTTGATCCTATGTAGAGTGTCAAAGGGCTGAACTGATAATAACTGGGTGCCTTCGCAATGAGTTGTGCGTCACTGCCAATAATTTGAAAGGAATATCCCGATTCAGGTGTAGAAATATTGTTTACAGATGTGATGCCGTTAATACCAGAAACTAATTCCGCTATGTACATAACGGTGTCGCTTGTGTCCCATTGAAAAGGAACTGCTGTATCGGAAAAAATTCCGTCCGGAGCAAGGGTCCGGTTGATACCGATGATCTTCTGGAAGTCACCTAAGACATATGCAATGGCATCAGTCACATGGGCAGTGGCCACAAATAGCGCACCACTTGCCTCAGTTTCCTTTGTTAGCCAGGCCCGGTCAGAATCGACATCAAATCCTGACAACTGTAGGGAACAGTTGAACGTGAGTGGTTCTCCAATGGTGCCGTCATTGACTAGTGTCCGCATGTGCTGGAGAACCGGTGCAAAGCGTCCTTGTAGACTGACCGCCGTAGGTAGACCGGACTCCTTTGCCGCCGTTTGCATTAGATGGGCGTCATCCGTGTTAAATCCCAGTGGCCACTCGCAGTAGACGGCCTTTCCGGCTGCTAGAGCTTGTTCAGCGATTTCCCGATGGAAACGGGGTCGAACTGCGATAGTGACAAGTTCGATATCAGAATCAGCAACCAAGGATTCAACACCTGCGTACCACCGTGGTGCATTCCAGCGTTCTGCTGCTTCTTGCGCGGAGGTGGGATTGGTTGTGCAAACTGCGAGGAGTTCGAAGTCATCGGACGCAATTAATGCGGGAAGGTGAGCCCTATCACCGAAACCTCGTGGCGTTGAACCAACAACTGCAGTCCGTATTGGTTTACTAACTGCCACAGGATCTAACTCCAAAATAGGTCAGATTTCCCTGAACTGGAAAAGAGGCTAAATAGTCGCATGTCTACCATTTGACATCAACTCCAATTACGGGATGGCCAGTAACAAGAAGACAGTGAAGCACAACCTAACTATCCAGAACGATCCAGTTGTCAACCTGATCGGTGATTCTGTCACCGCCACTGGCGGTAACGAGGACGTTGTCAGCAATGCTTATGCCTCCGAGTGCGAGTCCTTTTTCAGAATCCTCAAAGCCAATACTCGGATGAAGGTTGATCATCATATTCTCTTGCATGATGCGTTCCTTCCCTGGTACCCAGGGAGGTTCAAGGGAATCAACTCCTATTCCGTGAGCGGTATATGCGATTGATCCCATTGCTGATTGTCCGTACTTGTCATATACGCGATCGCGAGCGTCTAGGATAGTTTCAGAAGATTCTCCCGCTTTCATAGCTGCGACACAAGCTTCGAATGTTTCAACCCGAGTTTCCCAATAATGTTGTTGTTCAGAGGTGGGTGGTTTGAAACTATATACACGCCGTAATTCAACCCAATAGCCGGAAGGTCCTCCCCATTCCAGATCAATAACCATTATGTCATCCTCTTCAATAACCCCATTAGGTCCAAATCCAAATGAAGTGAATGGAGGTCTACCCATTAATGCTATGCCTTCCAGACATCCCTTCTGTCGAGCTAGGTAGTGGGCCTTGGCAAGAACGTCAACTTCATTGACGCCTGGCCGTATTGTTTCCTCCAACGCAGAAAAGACGTCTCGCAGAATTCGGCCTGTTTCTCTTGTGTCTTCAATCTCTTCTGAACTCTTGATTGCTCGTATGTCGTCGAAAAGATCTGTGGCATCCTGCCAGGTAGCACCGGGTAGCGCTGCTTTCATATCTTCAAAGTCACCTACGCAAGTAATGTCAACTAAACCAACTACTCCGATTGTTCCTTTGGAATAACCTAAATCGCTCAATACATTGCCGATCTCATTGCCAGCGTTCTCTGGCATGCGATAATCGTCAAGCCAGCCTGACTGCATTGCATAACCAAGACCCCAAAGAGGATCAGCGATAAACACTGCATCACCCTTGGATGGCAGTACGCAAAAACCTCTTCCTGCCCATTGGAAAATGTCACTCACATACTGAACTCGCCCCCGAACGAATTCGTCCCCTCGACTACAGATTACAAGAGCATCCATACCAGCCGTGTCCATTGCTGTTCGGAGGGTCTCGTAACGCCGCAGACGTTCTGAGTCTGAAGTTCTATGTGATACCGGGGCTTTCGACATTTCTAGTTCTCCATTTGCTAGTCAACTTGGGCACAGCACAGAGGTACGCGCCTACGTTGAGAGCCTAGGTCGTTTTGCTCTCCATTGACAAGTAGTTGTCTGTTGCATGGAAAATAGCAAGGATACAGCATTGCCTTAGTATTTGACTCGTGATATATACGAGTAGTAAGGAAAGTTGGAAGAAAAATATTAGAAAATAGACTATATATCAATAAAGTTCAAATAGCTGCAAGAGAGTTTCGGTAGAAGATTCATTGAGAGGAGCCAATGGGGTTCGTACATTGGACCAGGATGGATCATCATATTGAAGTGCTAAGATTGATTTTAGGGCTGGAATCATTGAGAATGTTTCAATCTTGTTCCTATAATCGATAGCTAAAGAGATGAGATTGTGGGCCCCCTCATGATCACCAGCTGTGTACAGTGAGACCACTTGGGCAATAATCGATGAATTAACGTTCGCTGAGGCAGTTATGCAACCCGGACTACCAAGACTTAGAGATTGTATTAGGAAACGTTCAGAACCTGGATAGACGACAAGATTGTCAATCTCAAAAAGTTTCTTCGTGTTCGACCAATCACCAGAAGAATCCTTAATCCCTGTAACCACATTTGGGAAAGCACTGGAAAGTCTTATGACAACCTCTATTGGTACTCCTACACTTGCAAATTGTGGGATGTGGTAAAGAAAGATACGAAGGCGGTCGTCATTAACAGTACTAATGATATTTGCATAGTGTGAATAGAGGCCATCTTCGCTTGGATGTGTGCAAAATGTTGGCGGTAATATAAGTACTGCATAGCACCCAAGTTCAACTGCATGCCGTGATAGTGAAACGGTATCGGGGATATTTGATAGACCTGTCCCGGGAATCAAAACAGAGGGATCGATCTCAGCGTCGACCAACGCTTCAAGCGAATCAATTCGCTCCTTTGTGCTGAGTGAAAGAGCTTCGCCAGTAGTACCAAACGGAACTAGCCCAACACAGCCTGAAGTGAGAAGTCGTTTCGCATGGTTCACGTAACGATTTGTTGAAATGGAATGATCATCTTCAAACGGTGTGAGAATCGGAGCAATTGGTCCGGGTTGCATCAACATGGTGGTGTCGTCTCCTCTTCGTTAGATCAGTACCATCGCAGGGCCTACTTCGGGGTGTCCAACCACCTAGTGTTGTGTGGGCTAGGTAGTCATCCTTCCGAATTTGAAATAACCTACTGGGTGCATGTAATGGAGGATTGTAAGCCGCACTTGAACCTGGACTTCCAGTGGGCGACAAGAAGAAGACACCAGGTGTTCAATCTGAAATCTCGTGTGTACGACTAGGTGGCGAGATTCTAGTTCTGTTGGGCAGGTGGTTGTAGCAAATGACCAGATGACCCATGGACCCCTAACGCCAGATATGGCAGGTTGCCCAAGACATGGATGGGGGCCGTGTGTCCTCAACGCATGTAAGCCTGAGAACTGAAATGGATTCCTACCCAGACCCCGGAGCCTGTGGTTTAAGAGATTACAGAAGTCTGTTCGAGGTGTCCGCCGGACCCCTAGCGTCTGTGATATCAGGGCAGTGTGTCTGTCTGGTAAGTCTGCGCCCTTCTGGTGGTGTGTATTCTGTGCAAGCTGTCAGGCGGTGTAGGAATGCTGAGGGCGGGTGGCCACTCTGGCCTTGATGTAGTGAGTGTTGGTCGGAGTTGGATCTGGCCGAGGTGGATCCAGCCGCTCACACCTCACTCATTACCCACAGCATCAACACCGAATTCGGCCTGAGTTGCCGTAAACCTTTCGTACCCCAACTGATCAACAAACCCGCTACGAGAAAACGTCGAATACTCCAAATGATCCGCCGCTATTTCTCGGGTATTCCGTTCGCCAACGGACTCAGCCACCGTGGTGGTAGGAGTGACCGTCGTAGCCGCCTTGTGGGACGTAATCTCTCCCAGTAACTCCTATAACTCGGCAGAGTCCGAACTCTCGCCACAAGCCGCTGCGAGCAGAACCAGCGCCATGGCCGCTACGAGTGTCCTCATCCCTTAAGATTGCTATCCCCTTAGAGGGAAGCAGCGGACAATAGTCCTTATTGCCTTGATTTGTCACCCCGCCACCGGGGATGGCATCGTCTGACGTACCTACATGACCCTCGTTGACTAGAAGAGTCAGTTCAGTCGGAGTTAGTCGCCTGGATCTGATGGCTGTCAACTTGGCTGTCAAACGGGCTTAGGGACGCACAGCACAAAGGACTGGCCCTGACCTGCGGTTATTTGGTACGCCCCCCAGAGCGCGAGACGATCGACGAATAATCTATACCCCCCAGTTGGCGCAGGTAACTGGCATCAGCACCCATGGGGGAAGGTATGGAAACTTCAGCAGTGATTTACGTTTGCCGATCAGCTGACCTGGGGGCAAACTGAGCAGATGGTGGCCTGCCCGACTCTTGAGACAGAAAGACTTGTCTTGCGCCCGTTCAGGGACGACGACCTGGTCGACTACTTCGCCATGATGGACAGCCCAGAGGTTCGAGCTGCCCTGCGGATCCCCGATGAGCAAGGGTTGTACGAGGCGTTCGACGATATGGCTGCCTGGCTTGGTAAATGGGAGTTGCGGGGTGCCGGATACTGGGCACTTGAGGAGAAGAGTTCTGGGCGATTTGTCGGACGGGCTGGGTTGCACCGACCTGAACGCCATGACTGGCTGGGCGTCGAGGTTGATTGGACGCTCCACCCCGACCAGTGGGGGCGTGGCTACGCCACCGAGGCGGCAGCGGCAGCGGTCTGCTACGGGTTCGAGCAACTCGGAGAGAAGCGACTCTTCAGTTGCATCCTGCTTGACAACTACCGGTCACAAGCCGTGGCCCGACGGCTTGGGTTCGAACTGATCGAAGAGAGGGTTATGTCAATGTTGCCTGCGGAGGTCTTCGGCATATGGGCTCTGGACACCGATCTGGAATGACTGGCGTCAGTGCCCCACAGAAGCGATCCTGTTGGCGTGCATCCGGCTGAAGGGGCCAATCGAAAATTATTCGTCGCTCGTGGTACGCGCCCCGGGACGGGGGACCATTTTCAATAATTCGATCCCTGCGGAGCGCATCACATCCTCGGTGAACCGGTGGGTCGTCTCCAGGATCGTCCAAGCCTCGGCGGACAGGCCCAACTCTGCGCTCTGGTCGCTCATCGGCGGGTCCTCCCTCTCGAAGACGACAGTTCGCGGGCGAGGCTAGGAACGCACCCAGGCTGCCCGTTAGGGTCGAAGGTCCCCCCACGGTGGGCCGTTGTGCTGCCAAACGGGGCCTCGACCGCCACCCCGAGAGGTAGGGGCAGGGCGCAAGAGTTTGGTCTCACAGATCGCCCGATGCGGTTTGTCAGGGTTGAAAAACTCGCGGTGGCCACCGCTCAGATGGTCAAACATGGGGGAGTACCTCCAATGGCTGGTTGTTGAACAGAACAAGACCCAGCCCGCCGGGCGCGTGTCACATTCATGTCACATTCCATTCCGGATCGGGACCACCGGGGGTGTTTCGACAGGGACGCCCGGTGGTCGAAACCCTGTCGCTGCGGGGATTGCGTGAAGCGAACTGTTGATCGACTAGAGAGGCAGGCCAGAGGCGGTTTTCGGGTGTTTGGCCATGTCTGCAGTTTAGAGTACGCCGGTCTGGGGGACCGAAGGTCGGAGGTTCAAATCCTCTCAGCCCGACCATTTCACCAGTTATCTAGTTCTTCTTCCTCATCCCATCTGCTGTCCCTGCCACACGCTGGACACCATCTGTCCACCGGCTCCATTTCTGAATCACAGTATGAACACACGTCTGTAATTTTAGATTTAGGTGCAGCTGCTGAAGTTCTTTGTTTAGAAGGCTTGCTGTTTCGACGGAAAAATGACATAAACGCACTATAAGCCTTTAAACAGTGTCGCATCTATCACTTTCTTTCAAGTCGCAGGTATGTGGTAGAACTTAATTTATGTCTCATATGCTTTCACCTTCAAAAATTACAGCTTGGATGGTTTGTGAACATTATTTGACTCTCAAATTTCGTGATGACGATAGAGCACGTAAAAATGGTTTTGGAAATAGTGATCAGAACAAAACCAACGAAGTGCTTACGAGAAATAAAGAAGGCGATCTTGTCATTTCTCCACCGACAGATTTCGCTGACTTGTTGCAGAAAAAAGGAATTCTTCATGAGCAAGAATGCCTAAAGGAATATAAAAAAGAATACCCAGATCAAGAGGGAAGGAACGCTGTATTTGAAGTTTCTCCAGCGGTCTGGGAGAAGGAAACTTTTTCCAACTGGACAGAGCGCGTAGGAGATCCAAATCCATTAGAAGTTGGCTATCCAATCATTTTTCAAATGCCATTTATACATAATGGGATTCGGGGAATTGCAGATTTTCTTGAAGAAAAAGATGGCACCTATAAACCTGTTGATTCCAAGTTGTCTCGAACCGGGGCGAAGCCAGGCCATTTATTGCAATTACTTTTTTACGCAGAAGCAGTTGAAGCGAACCCTGCTATTGCAAAACGGCCATCGGAAGTTGCGGTAGCTCTTGGATCAGGTGAAAAAGAATCTTTTAGAGTTTCGGAATTTTGGTGGTACTGGAGCCGACTTCGTCGCAAGTTAGAAAAGGTGGTGGAAATCGGGGCAGATGCTCAAACTAAGCCGAAAAAATGCTCTCATTGCGGGATATGTGAATACTGGAAAGAATGTGAGTCAGAGTGGCGTAAAGATGATTCTTTAAGTTTCATTTCAGGAATTCATTCTGGACATAAAGAGGCATTGGAAGAAGCGGGCATAACCACTATGGCCAAGTTGGCCTCTTTACCTAAGAAAACTATCCAAGTTCTTATAGATGAAGAACAAGAAGAAGTTTCTGCGGTGTCGTTGACAGCAGACATGGAAGAAGAAATAGAAGAAAATTTTCGTGAAGTAATGCCAAAGATAGATGATGACTTCCTCGAAGAAGTAAGACCCGAATTAAAAACTAAACAACTTGTCAGACTATGGAAACAAGCTCGGCTTCAACTGATTAGCCGTGAGAATAATTTAGATATCAAGGATGTACCTATTCATTTTTTCTCTAAAGAGGAGATGAAGGAAAAGGTGAAGGACAGGGATGACTGGAAGAGAGAAGAAATTCTTTTACATCTCCCGGAATGCACTGACTATGACATCTATCTAGATTTTGAGGGGCATCCTTTCTTAACTCCGCAGTCAGAGATTATTTTTCTTTTCGGTTACTTGGAAAAAGTTGATGGCGAATGGATTTACCAAGAAAAATGGTCAGAGGATGAACAAGGCTATCCAGATAAAGATATAGAAAAAGAGAAAGCTAGGGCGTTAGTTAGGTTCTTTTACGAACGCTATAAAGAGTGCCAGGCCATGGTGCCACCCCAAGAGATGCATGTATATCACTACAATCATACTGAAAGATCGTTATTGGGGAATCTAACGACGGATGCTGATCAGTCATCAAGTATGGTGGATATTTTTCAAAACATGCTAGCGACAGAGGATTTGTCTGACCGAGTGTTTTTAGACGAGTTAGTAGAGAACGGAGTGTTTGTCGACCTTTTAGCGGTTGTGCGTAACAGTCTGCAAGCAGGACTAGAGTCGCTTAGTTTGAAATTTATGGAACAAGTCGCTGGATTTGATCGCTCATTAGATCAAGAGGGATTAAGCGTGGTAGCTGAAATAACGAGCGATTTGATAGCAGACGCGAGAAGTGATGGAGACATTACACAAGGAGCAGGCGCTGTTTTTGAATATGAACTGTATGCAAATCATGCGATTTATGGAATACCGCGAGATGAGAATCGTAAGCGGGCAATAGCTAAATACAACAAAGAAGATGTAGACGCTACCCAGTTGCTCCACATGTGGTTATTGGAGCAACGTCGTGAAGCAGAATCCCTAGAAGACGCAGGAGTGGAGGATGCTCCACCAAGTATTTTTTCTGACCGAATCCAAGAATTAAAAGAAAAAATATTGGAACAGGTACGTGGTTGAATGTCTTTAACAACAGAGCAGTCCTACGGATTGCTATTTCATCTCATGGAGTATTGGGACAGAGAAAAGAAAGCCGCCAAGATGGCAGCCGTAATTCGTCTCGAATCAGCAGACATTGATGACCCAGAAACTCTTGTTGGTTTGGAACATGTAAAAACATTTCCTCCCAAAGCGGGGGTAAATAAAACCAGATTGAAATGGGTTCAGTACAGTTTTCCACCACAACCAAATAATCCTTCATTGGAAAAACTTCACTTCCTCACCCCTGAGGGGTACCTAGAAGGTCTTTCTCTAGCGAAAGAGAAGGATGTTCCTGATAAAGAGAGATTGACTAATTTTGCCAAAGGAAGGGTCTGCTTTCAGATACCAGGGAAGTTAGATAAGGCCACTTGGTTTTCTGAAGAGAGTGTTCATACGCTCACCGAATATTCTGATTTCCCTCCTGGCGCAAAGCAAAGTGCATTCTTGGGGAATGTGAGCGACTTGACTAAATGGAATTTGGAGATCGAAGAAATAGGTCATCAAATCAAAGAAGAAGAGACAACACTTGAAGCCGGAGAAAAGAAGATCAAGAGCCTTGAGGAGAAATGTGAGGAATTCGAGGAATTTAAAGGGTTTGTTGACCAGTTCATCGACGACCCTGAATTGAAAAATATTACGTTCTCTTTATTGCGAAGGGATATGCCTGTTCCGGCTCTACCGCCGCATTGGGAAATGCAAACTTCAGCTCCAGAAATCTCGGAGCTTATAAAGGTTGCTGCATCGCTCAATAATTCTTACTTAGCTATACAGGGGCCTCCTGGTTCGGGCAAGACGTGGACCGGCGCTCGCATCATTCATCATTTAGTAACCGTTGAAAAAAAGAAAGTTGGAATAACAGCACAAGCTAAAGCAGCAATAGACAACTTGTTAGAAGAGACAGTGGTTTATACGAAAGAGAAGATGGAACAAGACCCGGGAGTGCTCAATGCTCGTAGAAGGTTCGAATCTGAAACTCCACTTGACGGAGTGGTGTTAGATGAAAAATCAAAACCATCAGATTTAGCTAATGAAGAAGGTTTGTTGTTTGCTAGCACTACTTGGTTTTGGGCCCATCCGGATTTTGATGCTGAAGAGAACAAGTTTGATTACTTGGTTATAGATGAAGCAGGCCAACTCTCGCTTGCTGATGCTTTAGCGGCTTCAAAAGGAACAAAAAATGTCATACTTCTCGGAGATCCGCAACAGTTATCTCAAGTTGCTCAAGCTTCTCATCCAGCAGGAGGTGGAGTCGATTCAGGCGCGAGCATTCTTGGGCACCTTTTAGAGGGTAACGCCACAATATCAAGTGATCGCGGAGTATTTCTAGATAAAACTTGGCGTTTAGATCCTTCAATATGCACCTTTATTTCTGAAGAGTTTTATGAAAGCAGGTTGAAACCTGTTGAATCTATAAATCGCAGAATTGATGGCAAAGAGAACGGGTTATTTTGGATTCCTGTACCGCATGATGAGGCAGATCCTTGTGTAGATCAAAATCAGAAGGAAGCTGAAAAAATTGCAGAAATAATTTCTTCTTTACTGGATGGTTCAAGATTTGTTGAAGATGAGAAAGAGCGGCCTATTACTATCAAGGACTTCATGGTTGTAGCGCCATTTAACAGACAACGCAAGATGATTAGAGAGATTCTTCAGAAGAAGCTAGAAGGAATAGATAGTTTTACCGCAAACAGCATCGTTGGAACAGTCGACAAATTCCAAGGTAGGCAAGCACCCGTTGTTTTGTATTCTTTGACTACCTCCAGTCATGATTCCATACCTAAAGGACGAGAAGATTTTTTGTTCTCTCCTAATAGGTTTAATGTCGCGATTAGCAGAGCGCAATGTATGGCATTTCTTGTCGGCTCAGAAACATTAATTGACGCTCGAGCAAGTTCAATCCCGGAAATGCGTGCTCTTAATCATTTTTGTCGGTATGTGGATGACCCGACGCTTAACAGCTCCCAAGATTTCTAGCTGCTAGAAAATAATGGTTCTGCGTCCAGATGTTCCAACTCGTAGAGCGTTGAAGGCCTCGTTTATGTTCTTTAACTCATCGTTTTTTTGATGAATCACATCAAGTAGTAATCTTCCTTCTAAATAAAGATCAACATAGTATGGCATGTCAACACGAAATCGGTTTGACCCCATATTTGAACCTTGTAAAGTTTTTTCGCTTAAAAGCTCTGAACCCATCACTTCCACTTTTTGTCCTTCAGGAATCATGCCAATCACTGTTGCTGTACCACCCGGACATAGCATCTCGAAACATTGTTCTGCGGTTTCTTTTTTCCCTAACGCTTCAAAAGAGAATTCAACCCCTCCGTTACTTATTTCTAGAACAGCTTCGACAGGTTTAGAAACAGCTGCATTTATGGTGTGTGTGGCACCAATTTGACGAGCCAGATCAAGTTTCTCTTCTGATACATCTACAGCGATGATCTCTGAAGCACCAATGATTGAGGCACCGTTTATAGCTGAAAGACCTACTCCGCCACAACCCACAACAGCCACAGTTGCCCCAGAAGGAACATTTGCAGTATTTGTGACCGCACCAAAACCTGTAGTAACCGCACAACCAATTAACGCAGCCCGATCTAGAGGCATATCTTTACGAATCTTCACTAATGCACTTTCATGTACCAGCATTTTCTCAGCGAAAGCACCCAGTTCGTAAAGCTGAGTAACCCGTTTCTCGTTAAAACGTATACGTGAAGTATCACTTTCGTTTCTTCTGACACTTGGAGCCATGCAAAGATACGGACGATCACTAGAGCAGTATTTGCATTCACCACAGAACACTGACATGCAAGCAATCACATGATCGCCAGGTTGAACATAATCAACGCTTGAACCCACAGACTCCACCACCCCGGAGGCTTCATGCCCCAGCACCACCGGAAAGTCAACGTCGTAATGGCCGTCAATGAAATGAAGATCGCTATGGCACACGCCGCAGCCGAAAGTGCGAACCACTACCTCGTTGGGCCAAGGATCATCTAACTCAACGTCTTCGATGACAAGAGGTCCACCGACATTATGTAAAACCGCAGCTTTCATAAAAATCCTCACTAGTAGAGCAAACCATCTTCTAAGTTCATTGAAACACATACACGTGGCGCAACACTCCTCGGAGTGTTAGTTTAAATTTGCTTCAAAAAGAAGAGGGGGAGAAGCAATGGGAACATTAAAAGAACTCAGATATGAGGTAAGTAAAGCAAACCGGCTTCAAAAAATGATGCAAGCCTTCGGTTCAAGTCGAGTAGGGGCATGGTTTTTTTCTAAATCGCTGCACGGACCGGACCGCCTATTATTCAAACTTACAAATGGACGATCGACACTTCCTACCATTCTTGCTGGCTTACCTGTCATCATGCTCACCACCACAGGGGCTAAAACAGGCAAAGAACGCACCATGCCTCTATTAGGAGTTCCCATAGAAGGAAACATCGCAATAATTGGTTCAAACTATGGTCAGAAAAAAACTCCGGGTTGGGTCTACAATCTGGAGAAAAATCCATCTGCAGTTGTCTCGTACCAAGATCGATCTACCACAGTCGTCGCTCGTCTAAGCGGAGAAGAAGAAACAAATAAGATTTTCGAACTCGGAGGAGCGTTCTATCCCGGCTACCCGAAATATCGAGTACGAGCGGATCACAGAGAAATTCGTGTATTTGTTCTTGAAGTAGCAACTTAGTCAAATAAAGAAATTCTTGATTTCAATCAAACTGTATGACTGGTCTATGTTTTTAAAATGAACGATCCGCTGCTAGAACCCTTCCAGCTAAAGCATTTAAAGATTCGTAACCGAATCTTCACGTCGTCACACGAGCCGTCTTACTCGGTTGAAGGAATGCCAACAGACCGATATCGCCTTTACCACGAGGAAAGAGCGAAGGGTGGGGTAGGTCTCACTATGACCGCTGGTTCAGCTGTAGTGGCTGAAGATAGCGCCCCAGTTTTTGGAAACCTTCACGCCTATGACGATGCAATCGTTCCTTGGATACAGCGATTAACTGATGG
>PVBE011455411.1_pt1 | contig 32025 bp, 48 predicted proteins | sample 1631181 | NCBI WGS metagenome assembly PVBE01 (sample SAMN08397723, study PRJNA350692) | Marine metagenome, whole genome shotgun sequencing project. | isolation source: water | place: Pacific Ocean | collected 2012-04
CACAAGGTGCAAGCGCCCTCCCAGGCGCCGTGTGGCCTTGCGGGCCTTGCCAGCCAACCACGAGCCGAACGGCTCCTCGCCCACTGGCACGCGGAAGACGCCAACTTCGGTACCAGCAAGTGTTGTACATCTGACGGTGCCACCTTGATCGGTTGAGGTGTGCTCGCATGTGATGACCAAGTCTGAAGGGCTGGACTCATCAGTGTTTTTTGCGCACTCGAAAGCATACGATTTCAGAGGAGTGCGAGCCGAGAAGTCATGTACATGGGCTCTTTCGGCATAAGTAACCAGCCCCACCAAAGCGTCCCTCCCAAATCCCTCCTAGGACCCTCCCGTATGACGAGGGACTGGCTCTGGTCACCTACCGGCCATGAAATATGGTTCTTCGATCGACCCACCTCTGATAGAGCGGGCACATGGGCCATCAACCTGCAAACCGGCGGAAAACGTCGAGTTGCATCGGAGTGGGGAGGCTTTTCACCAAGCCGAAACTTGATCGTCCAACCAGACGATCACTCCCAATCAGCTCGCCTCACCTATAGATCCACAGGGCAAGGCTGGACCTTGGAGGGAGTGAGTGAAGACCTTCACTTTCAGCCTTCAGAAACCCTTATTGCTACAACGCAAGTTCGAATCGGTGCCGAGCATCCGTCAATGCGCGCAGTTGACGTCCTAATCATGGGCCGTAAGGGCGACATTCGTCGCCGCATCGACACGATCATTGGAACTATTGCGGGATGGGTAAATGACGAAGAAATAGCGATCGTAGGCAGATCCAACCTGCACGATCCCACAGTCGTGCGCATTATGGACGTGTCGGGCACGACGCAAAGGGAATGGCCTCTTGGAAGTCGAGTCCATAACTTCGATCTTTCACCGAGTGGTCGATTCGCAAGTTACACCACGATTCTTGGAGAACGGGGGGGGAATGGCCACTTCCTCATCGATCTAGACTCAGGACACCGAACCATGCTGGCTGCCCCGATGAGCCTTCGTTGGCTACCAGACGAATCAGCGCTTATCGTCCTACCCATCGAGCGAAACAAAGCTGGAAGCTTTGAGTTTTTTTACGCACCGCTACCGTGGAATGGCCCGTCACTCTCGCTAACGGCCGAACTCAATCACCGAATCCTCATGGAATCATTCGATTGGGTAATAAGTCCGTCGGGAAACATGCTCGCCTATCGGGAAGAAAGAACGCTCCGTCTTCGAATAATCGATTGGTCAGAAATAACTTTTCCGACCCCTTAAGCTCCGTCACCTTTAAGCACGAAACGAACATCTGGCTTCCGATTAGCAGTGACTTCATCTAGACGGCGAACAGGAGCCTCTACCGGCGCGTCGTGAAGCTTTTGCGGTTCCTCCTCAGCTTCACGAGCAATACGTTGCATTACATCTACAAACCGATCAAGCGACTCGAGAGATTCAGTTTCTGTCGGTTCGATCATCAGGGCCTCATCAACAATTGTCGGGAAGTAGATTGTCGGGGGATGGATTCCATAGTCGATAAGGCGCTTGGCTATATCAAGCGTGCGAACGCCTAATCGCTTCTGTCGTGTAGCTGCGAAAACAACCTCATGCATGCATATGCGGTCGTACGCCAAGTCGAAATCCTTCGCCAAGCGCGCCCGAAGATAGTTCGCATTCAGGACAGCATCATTAGCAGCTTCTCGAAGCCCATCGGCACCCAAGGAACGAATATAGGTATAAGCCCTAACAAGATTCCCGAAATTTCCAAGATGCGAATGAAGCCGACCAATACTTACATCCGAGCCATAATCCAACTCATAGGATTCCCCGCGTCGCACGACCCTCGGCCTTGGAAGAAATGGTTCCAGGTGGTCTTTCACGGCGAGCGCCCCTGCACCGGGCCCACCACCGCCATGAGGCGTGCTAAAGGTCTTATGTAAATTAAGATGCATCACATCGATGCCAAGATCCCCGGGACGAACACGGCCTAACATGGCGTTCATGTTGGCGCCATCGCAATAAACCTGAGCACCAGCCGCGTGAACACGCTGAACAACATCCAAGATTCGCCGTTCAAACAATCCCAAGGTGCTCGGCAAGGTAAGCATGATCGCCGCAACATCAGAATCCATCCGATTATCTAGTTCAGCAAGATCAATTCCACCTTCATGGTCGGTAGGCAAGTTCGTGACATCCAGGCCACTCATCGTTCCAGTAGCCGGATTCGTCCCATGAGCAGAGTCAGGAACGAGAACACGAGTACGCTCTTCACCCCTAGATTGGTGATACGCGAGGATTCCGAGGATTCCGGCAAGCTCACACTGCGAGCCCGCCGCAGGCTGTGTTGAGACTGCCGTGAAACCGGTGATTTGAGCCAAGTCCGCCTCAAGCTCATTAATGAGCTGCAACGCCCCTTGAACTGTGGCTTCAGGTTGATATGGATGAATATCAGAAAGACCTGGGAGGCGCGCGGTGACCTCGTTGATCTTTGGGTTGTACTTCATAGTGCAAGACCCCAACGGGTACATCGCCGTGTCAACACTATGATTACGATGCGACAAACGGAGAAAATGGCGCATCACATCAACCTCAGAAACCTCTGGGAGTGGCAGGTTCTCTCGAATTTCGTCTGCTGGCAGCACGTGCACAAGATCACAATCAGCGAATTGAGGAATCGGGGGACGCACCCCATCACGGCCAGGGCTTCCGAGCTCAAAAATAAGAGGCTCACTGTCCATTTAAGTGCCTCCTCCAAGCGCCTACCAACGCATGGACCTCATCAGCCGTGGTCAACTCAGTGGCGGCCGTTAGGACCATGTCCTTTAGGGATGGAAAAAAGACGCCTAGATCAACCCCTGCAAGAACGCCCCCTTGCACCCGAAGATTCTCCAAGCTGTCATACGCGTTTGGAGGAGCATGCACAACAAATTCATTAAAGAAGGGGGCTGACGTCGCAACCTCTGCACCCACATTGGACAACGCCTCAGCCGTTCGATGAGCGGCGCTCACACATTGCCTTGCCACCTCACGTAAACCTCTGGGCCCGAGGGCAGAAAGTGACAAAGTCGCACCAAGGGCTACGAGCGCTTCGTTCGTAGTGATATTGGAGGTCGCACGTTCCCGCCGAATATGTTGCTCACGGGTCTGCAGGGTCAGAACAAACCCCTGTCGACCATCCAAATCAAGCGTTCTACCTGCGATCCGACCAGGAACACGACGGATCAGCTCCTTCGTCGTTGCAAACATTCCAGCACCAGGCCCGCCATACGCAGGCGCACCCGCTAATGAGCGCAACTCGCCGACCACAATATCGGCGCCAAGCTCACCCGGCGGGGTTAGCAGTCCAAGGGACACAGGATCGCCCACCACAACGACGACCTTTGATCCATGCACACGAGCGGCCTCCACAATTGGATCAACACTTTCAATCATTCCAAGGAAATCCGGCCTCTGAACAACCACACAAGCCGTGTCATCATCGATGGCATCGACGACAGGCTGAACATCAGGGCTCAATGCAGGCCCCGACCGTCTATAAGACTGGGCCACATTCAGATTAACTTCGAGAGGCCGAGTATAGGTCTCCACAACTTTCCGATATATCGGATGCACGGAGTCAGCTAATACGACGCCTGACCTTCGCGTAACCGTACGACAAAGCAAAACGGCTTCCGCAAGTGCTGAAGCCCCGTCATATAGCGACGCGTTTGACACTTCCATCCCGGTCAGAGCACACACCAGCGACTGGTATTCATACATCGCCTGCAACGTGCCCTGAGCCATTTCTGGTTGGTACGGGGTGTAATCCGTATACCACTCGGATCGCAATAACTGCTGATCCACTAAGGCAGGAACAAAGTGCCGATAAAAGCCGGCGCCAAGAAAACTAGGAGAATCCTGCAACGTTTGATTCCCGCCCCCTATTGAAGCCATATGTCGCACGACATCCACCTCGGGTAACGGGCCCGGAAGATCAAGAGACGGATCACGCCACCGATCAGGAATATCGGTAAACAGCTCGTCAATTCCGGCGGCACCAATGGCCCCCAGCATCACAGAGCGATCAGCTTCGGTATTAGGCGTGTAAGTCATTAACAAACTGTTCATAGGCCTCGGCGGCCATGAGTTCATCAAGTTCGTTTTCGTCAACCACTGACACTTTTATCATCCAACCCGCCTCATATGGACCTTCATTAATATTTTCAGGTCCACCAATCAGCGCTTCGTTTACCTCCAAAACCTCTCCACTAATCGGTGCAAACAAAGGGGACACTGCTTTAACAGACTCGACTGTTCCGAATTCGGCTCCCGCCGCTAAAGCTTCGCCAGCGACTGGAAGTTCTACGTACACCACATCACCCAATTCCTCTTGTGCGTAGTGAGTGATGCCGACCGTCGCAATGCGTCCCTCAACTCGCACCCACTCGTGTTCACGCGTGTAACGCAGCTCATTTGGATACATACGTTAATCCTCGTACGAGAAGTGCTCTGTTCAAAACATAGAATATCGCAGCGTTGCCACCCTACTGCCTGGAGTCAACCCAAGTGCCTATAGTTTCCATTCGTGTGAGCTTTGTTGGCGATGGCAGCCTGACGTACATACAGTCCGCCCTTGCCGAAGCTCCACCAAGCTCCCAAGCTGCAACATGGGTGCAAGGGAAGTTCCTCCAAAACCTTCAGGAACCCCTGCTACTCCCAGCGCCACCCCACGTAGCGACATGGCGCAGTACATTTCAAAGCATTCGGGACCACACGTTCCACTATCTCGCACCAGGCTACGGCCGCGACGACGACCCAGGAATACCCGTCCTTTTGGAACTGTGCACCGACAGCGACATCACCCTTGATATTGGGGCCGAATCTTCCCCTCCAATTGCAGGCCCTACACTCGTCGGGGCAGCTACCGAAAAGTGGCTGCCCAACCCCCACCTGACAACCATCGTTCGGGGCATAGCAACGAGTTCTACGCTGACAGAGTGGCAGAGATCGATCGCAACAGAATATGGGGAGTCTGTTGTTGCGCAGGTGCGTCCATGGAACTCGGACACATGGATCTCTTACGGCGAGGCCTGTGCTCTAGACTTTCCGCTCTCGCTACGAGCTCAACCCAGCCCCCAATCAGCCTTACGTTCAACCGAACGGCTCCGTGAGGTCATTCAGAGGTTACGGTCTCCAGACGGATGCCCCTGGGATATAGAACAAACCCACGAATCGCTTCGGCCCCACCTCGTAGAAGAATCGCATGAAGCAATAGCCGCTATTGAAAGCGGCGAGGACAGCAAGATGGCCGAAGAATTCGGCGACGTCCTACTCCAAGTAGTTTTGCATGCCGAGATTGCACGTCAACGGGATGGCTTCACATGGGCAGACGTTGTCGAGGCCATCACTTCAAAGATGATTCGACGACATCCTCACGTGTTTGGCGAAGCTCACGTGGAAAGTGTCGCCGACGTGATGGGTCAGTGGGATCGCATTAAGACCTTGGAAAAAAACCTGCCCAACGACCCCATTGAAGGGGTGCCTCACGCGTTACCCAGTCTTGCCTTTGCCTGTGCCGCCGTACACGCGCTCCGCAAATCAGGAACCGTGATATCCCACAGCAAATCTGACCAAGAAATGCTAGAGACCCTGAAGTGCCCCACTGATCCATCCGCCATAGGTGACGCACTTGTGTGGATCGTGTCCAACGCCGATGCTAAAGGTATCGATGTGGACCTCGCCTTGCGTGACGCAAACCTAAGACTTCGTCACCATCACACCCGAGGGAATGCCAGCACCTAGGCCGATGAATCGCGGACCCTCGTGTCCACAGCTTCGAGTACTGCAGAAAGGACCTCAAAACTCTGATCCAGCCTTTCCACATTCTCAACGGGACCCAAACCTCTTTCCGCAAATACAAATGGCACACCCTTAGCAGCAAAAACATCGTGATCCCCACGCCCAACACCAAAATCAGCCGACACGGTGAGATCGCTGAACTTGGGCGCCACACGTCGATTCAGAAAGTCAGCCAGCGTTTTCGTGGCACCAATTCGCACTGGCTTATTAGTACCCGGCCGATCAAATGTAAGAATCGCATCAATATGATCGGTCATACCCCCCATGACACTCCCCATATGCCAACGACTGCCAAAATAGCCACTGTGGGTACCGTCAAACACATTAAATTCAAAGGTGTGCCGCCGTTCCTGTTCACTGCACCAACGAACCAATTCGCACATGAGTACCAACCCATCAAGGTTGCCTCCATTACGGATGCCTCCCCGAACAGCGTCAGCTGGGGTGCTCACAAGGATTCGTCTCTCCGATGCGCCATCGCACAAGGCCGTCAGATTGAGACCTTGAAACGACCGAGGCGCGACTTCTACATCAACAATCGCATCTAAGGATTCGACAGACATCCGAGACAACAACATTTGCCCAGTCTCCCGTGAAATGATCAATGATGGAATCCGACTTGGCTGCAGAAGGGTCCCGTAAACAAGACCCGGTTGGTGGTTATAAAACACGACCGCCACTGCGCCTTGCTCCGCCAGATCAGCAACCATTTCTTGAAAACGAATAGGCCCACGTTTTACCAAGACGACCGAACCCGACAGATCTTCGGCTTGAATATTTCCGTCGGAATCAACCTCCGCAGTTTTCAGAGGACCTCTAACTCTTGTTGCAAGAGAATGCATAAGACCTCGTGCAACAACCCGCCCACCATTTATCCAGAAGTTAACGGGTGGCAACTCAGTGGTGAAAGAGGAGAAGGGATAGGTACGCACCTTCGCACCAAAAGAAGAAAATTCCCGTACGAGCTGGGCAGGCAACAAAGAGTCCCGAAAAGCCTCATCTCTCACCAAGGATCTATACGTCGACAATTTCTGGGTCATTCGTTCCACACGAACAAGTGAAGGGCGAGATCGATCCGGCCCTTGAGATGAGGCTATACGTGATCGCCCTTGAGCATCTGAGGCCGGGGAGGTGGCAACATTTTGACAAGCCACTGCAGCCCATGTCGCCATAGTGGCCACAAACGAACGTCGGGATATTCGCGTTATCACAGACAAATTTTAGTCACGGAACACCGGTTCTGTAAGAATCCGTTAAGAGAAACCTCCATAGCGAACGCCATGCATTTCAGGACGTGTATTTGAATAGAGTGCTTGCCTTCCTCTCTGACTTCGGTCTGAAAGACCCGTACGTCGGTCAGGTCGAAGCAGTTTTGGCTGCCGAATCTCGTGCGCGGGTCATTAACCTCATGCACGATATCCCTCCGCAACATGTGGGCCTAGCGGCCCACATCGTCGACGGGGCGCTTGGCCTTGTACCTGCCGGATCTGTGATCCTTGCGGTTATAGACCCTGGTGTCGGAACCGACCGCCGAGGGCTCATTGTTCTGCGCAATGGACGATGGCTCGTCGGCCCTGACAACGGCCTTCTCACGCCGCCTGTTGAAGAAATTCAGGCCTGGGAAATAGATAATTCGTTGGTGGCTCGAACTCCTGTAACTTCCACCTTTCATGCTCGGGACATCTTTGCACCTGTGTCGATCCAGCTACTGGCCTACGAACGCCCCGAATGGTTTGGCCGAGAAATACCGGACCCCATACGTATCGAGCGTATCTCTGCCCGCCTCCGAAACGGTGTCGCTGAGGGACACATTGTTCATATCGACACCTACGGGAACCTGATCAGTAATATTTCGAGTGCGCTCTTTGCTCATGAACCTCACGTTCACGTGGTGCTCGAGTCCGAACGGATCGATGGCATATCAACAACTTATGGACATGGAACCAGTTTGATTGCTGTCATTGGCAGCTGGAACCTTCTTGAGGTCGCATTGCCCCGTGGATCAGCTGCAGACTCCCTTGGCATAGCAGTCGGCACACCTATCACCGCACACATCGGAACCCCATGAACAGATATCCTCTTCGCCTTCGTCGTACTCAGAGGGAAACTCAATTCGAAACACAATGTGGCTGTCCACGCCGCAACAGATCACGTGGTTGTAATCCAGCATGCTCCTGACCCTCTCGAAAGAGCCTCAACTCTTCCTCATCGTCACCTTGGCTTTTATCGTGGCAATAACGATCCACGAGGCCAGTCACGCCATCGTGGCAACGTGGCTAGGAGACGATCTCCCTCGACTTCAAGGCCGGGTAACCCTGAATCCACTTCGCCATCTCGATCCTCTCGGAACCATCATGATAGCCATCGCTATGTTCGGCTGGGGACGTCCTGTGCTGGTCAACCCTCATCGTTTGAGGTTCGGTGTGCACCGGGGCATGGCGCTGGTTGCAGGCGCCGGCCCACTCTCAAACCTCTTGCTCGCCGCCGTTCTCACACCAACTGCCCGAGAACTTCTATCGACCGGGCAGGTGGGATTGTCGACTTCGGCCATTCTCCTCATCATTCAACTCAACATCGTACTCGCTATTTTCAATCTCCTACCTCTGCCCCCACTAGACGGATTCAGCATCGTGATCGGCCTTTTGCCACCAGAAAGAGCCTTTCAACTTGAAGGTGCCCGCAGATATGGACCAGGGTTACTCATGGGTCTTTTTCTCGCAATTGCGTTCATTCCAGGAATGACCGGTATCATCACCGGGCCAAGCAACTGGGTGTTAGGCCAACTCCTTGGGTCTTAGCTACAGGCTCCGCCAAACACTGGCGCACATGGACAACTACGTACCTCTTGAATCAAGAGAGGAAGCGTTCAATTGTCTAAACCTAGATGAGCAAACACTCTTCCTCCGATTGGCGCCTGCGGACCAACGGCACTCACTAACCGTTTTTCACGCGGCAATCGCTGAATATCCGGCGGACACAGACTTGCACATAGCAAGCCTTTTACACGACGTCGGGAAAGGACGGCCTTCGCTATTTGATCGAATCGCTTTCTCGCTACTGACAAGCGTTGCGCCATGGATACTCCTAAAATGGGGACAGACACCCCGAAACAGCGGAACTGGCCGTATTGCTAACCTACTAAGACATACGTGTGACAGCGCCCAACTCGCAAACTTGGCCGGTTCACACCCCGCCGTTGTCGACACCCTTAACTCTTATGGCTTTCGTGAGCATGAACAAGGATCACGACTAGCCTGCCTCGACACCACCCCATGACCACCTCATGGAGCCGAGCTGGCCAATCGAGCGCGCTTGCCTCATTTGAGCTAGATATCCAGGACTTTGAAGGACCTCTTGACCTGCTGCTGCATTTAATAGAGAAGCAAGGCCTCGACATCACCGGCGTCTCGCTGCTCGCCGTTACAGACCAATTCGTTGAGCATGCTCACCAGATCCGAGAACACTATGCAGAAGCAGCCTCAGAATTCCTTCTGGTCGCTTCTCAACTAGCACTCCTGAAATCACGAGCCTTACTTCCCCAGCCAGAACCCGACGAAGAAGACGAGGAATCCCTTGACGATATTGCAGAACGTCTCCGTCTCTACGCCGCGTTTAAAGCTGTGGCCCACGAGCTCGACGAACGCCTGCAAGCGGGTACGGGGTCATTCATCAGAGTTGCCCCGCTAGAAATTGAACCCACGCCTCCAAAACCTGGCACTGGAGACTTGAGCATATTAATGGCAGCTCTCTCGCAACTCGTGCAAAGCAATGACCCAGAGGTGATGGATCATTCAACTCCTACAAGGCGTTTTCACGTGGCTGATAAGATTGACGAGATAGGTGCATTGTTGAGTCAACACGGCTCAGTGCCGTTCGACGATATTGCGAGCACTTGTTCTACGAGGGCCGAATTAATAGCTGCATTCCTTGCCGTGCTCCATCTAGTACAGCAGCGAGCAGCTACTGTGAATCAACCGAAACCTTTCTCGTCGATTATTCTGGAAGCCACCTCAGAGCATGACTGACTTCAAACCTATCGATCCTCAAGGAGAATCAGGCAACCCGGATTCCACCCCAGAAGCCATAGAACTGAGCCGCATCCTAGAAAGTCTTCTATTCGTTGCCGACCGAGCCCTCACCCTAACGGACTTGGCCACAGTCACGGGAAGCACCGAACCAGAGGTATCGGCCGCAATACACCTACTTCAAACGCATTACCAGAATCGCGGGATCATCGTGCTATACCACAATGATTCATACCGCCTTGTATCGGCCCCGGACCTCGCTCAATACTGCCGACAGCTTCTTGGTCTTGATGAGCGCACACGACTCTCAAGAGCGGCCTTAGAAACCTTGGGTATTGTCGCCTACCGGCAGGGCACAACCCGTACGGAGATTGAAAGAATACGAGGCGTGGACTCAGACAGTGCCCTTGCCACGCTCCTGTCCCGTAACCTCATAAGAGAAACTGGACGTCTCGAGGGCCCAGGTCGACCCGCCGTATTCGCTACGACTGACACATTTCTTACTTATTTCGGAATTACCTCGCTTAGCGAACTACCTGAGATGGATCTTGAAGAACTCACATCCGAAGTAACTTCGGAGAAGCTCTCTGAGCCAGATCTACCCTAACGCTTGGTGAACTGCTTGGCTTTGCGGGCGCGAACCAAACCAGGCTTTTTGCGCTCTTTGGCACGCGGATCACGAGTCAACATTCCAGCTTGCTTTAGTCGCGCCCGACAATCTGGGTCCATCACAAGCAGCGCACGAGCAAGGCCGAGTCGAATAGCACCCGCCTGACCCTTTGTACCTCCACCAGTCACACGAGCCGACAGACCTACCGTGACCTCGTCGAGCATCCGTAACGGCTCGAGCGCGTGAAATCGATGATCCGCAGCCGGCAGAAAATCTTCAATAGGTCGACCATTGACCACGAACGGTCCTTGCCCTGGATACACCCGAACCTGAGCGATTGCTGTTTTCCTACGACCCAGACCATAGTAATAGTTGCCTTCAAATGTCATCCGTTTACCTCGATAGCCTCTGGCCGTTGCGCTTCATGTTGATGTTCCGAATCGGCATATACACGGAGGCGCTTAAGAGCCTTCCGTCCGAGAGCACTCTTGGGAAGCATTCCTCGAACAGCAAGCTTGATAACCCTTTCCGGATGCTTTTCAAGCATTATGTCTAGACGGGTCATTCGAATTCCACCCGGATAGCCGCTATGACGCGCGTAAAATTTCTGCTCAAGTTTTCGACCCGTTACTCGAACACTCTTCGCATTAAGCACAATGACGCCAGGGCCAGCATCGACGTTAGGCCGAAAATCTGGCCGATCCTTCCCGCGGATAACATGGGCAATACGTGTAGCTAATCGACCAAGTGTCTGGCCGGACGCGTCTACAATTACCCACTGCCTGTCTTCTTGAGGCGTCATTGTTTACCCTGCAACGAATGGACCTTTTCACCTGCTAGGTCCGGAACATTGTATCGGCTATCTCGGTTTGGATACTGTACATGCAGAAGAGTCAATCCGTTTGCCGGCGCGCACTCTTGGATCCTAAGCCGTAAGCCTGACTTTAACGCGTCCCTTATCTCCGACATCTCCATAACGCCACGACCGACGCGGACAAGGTCGGCAACCATTCGTCGAACCATTCGATAAAGAAACGCATTTGCCTCTACTTGCAAATAGACGCTGGTACCGACACGCCAAACCGCAAAATTATAGACACTACGCCATGTACTTCCCTGGCGACCGCTTGTATACGCGTTAAAGTCATGCGTGCCCACAAACTCCTCTGCGGCTCGTCTCATCCGATCAATATTGAGCTGTTGGGAGATATACCAGACCCGATCTCGACCCAAAACTGGACGAGTCTCTCCTTGATCAATCCGATACCTGTACACACGACTTACGGCATCGCCACGGGGACGAAACCCATCTCTTATCGTGGCTAACTGCCTGAGCGCCACATCACCAGGCAAGTGGGCATTTATCGCTCTTTGCAACACATCATCCTTCAAATCCGACGAAACACTAAAAGCAATTACCTGACCTTGCGCATGCACGCCAGAATCCGTTCGACCGGCAGCCTCTATACCGACACTTGTCGAAACGGAGGACGAGATCGCCGACTCCAGCACACCTTGCACAGTGCGCGCACTCGACTGGCGCTGAAAGCCTCTAAATGCTGTTCCATCGTATTCGACTGTAGCCCGAATAGTGCGAGACTGCGTCATACGAGCTCAAGCCGCACCTTTGGAGCTCCGTCTCCCAGACGGAATCCCGTTCGACGCATCCTGGTATAACCACCTGGCCGGTCGGCATATTGCTCGGCCAATTCAGAAAATAACCGTTCAATAACCTGAGGATCAGGCATTCGAGCTATTGCCTGCCTTCGGGCGTGAAGATCCCCGCGCTTTGCGAGTGTGATGAGACGATCGACGTCCCTACGAATCTCCTTAGCCCGTGCGACTGTCGTCTCAACAGCGCTATGAATGATTAAGGACCGCACCAATCCTCGTTTAAGAGCACGTCTCTGTGAAGGATTTCGGCCGAGATGGCGGCCTTGACGACGATGGCGCACTCCCTATTCCCCATCTTCCGCCGAGAAGGCCTCAGGCTTTATAGGGGGATCACCTGACAAGGTTAGACCTCGTGAGGCCAAAGCATCGCGGATCTCATCAACAAGCCGAACACCCATTCCACGAAGACCGTAAAGATCGTCCTCTGACATTTCAGCTACTTCCTGCACGGTCTCCACACCATGGCGTTTCAGACAGTTCATAGCTCGATTAGAAAGCCTGAGATCTTCTAGGGGCTCGCCGGGAGCCTCAACCTGTGCTGGCATAAGTGTCACGGGCTCTACCTCAGTGGTTTCCTGAACTCCAGACACAACTACAAAAGATTCCACAAGTTGTCGGGCTGCACCACGCAAGGATTCCAGCGGATCCTGAGTTCCATTAGTCCAAATTTTCACGATAAGCCGATCATATTCCGTGTCGCGCCCAACGCGGGCATCCTCAACGTGATATTCAACCTTCGTCACTGGGCTGAAAACCATATCCAAGGGGATTACGCCGATTGGTTGACCGGACCTTTCTTCACTACCCACGTAACCAGAACCCATCTCAACGGTAAATTCCGCCCGCAGCGTGCCCTCGCCAGTTAGCGAGGCGAGGTGATGATCGGTATTTGCAATCGCCACCCCACTCGGCAGCTTGATGTCCCGAGCATAAACCTCTGCCGGTCCCTCGATCTCCAATTCACATACACCTGGCTCTGCGTCGTCTGAACGAACGTAAACACCTTTCACATTGAGCAAGAATTCCACGAGGTCTTCACGCATGAATTCCAGCGTGCTGAACTCATGTAGCGCGCTATCTACCCTTGCGGTAGATAGCGAAGCCCCTGGGAGCGAAGACAAAAGGATACGTCGCAAAGGGTTCCCAAGAGTATGGGCAAACCCTCGCCGCAAAGGCTCTATCTGAAAATGCCCATAGGTTTCAGTAGTCTCCACGGTCTGAACAGAGGCTTGAATTTCATCCCCGGATTGGGAAATCTCGGTAGAACCAAGAAACACTGCTAAGCCTTACCTTCCTGTCCGTAAAAACGGACTCGCACAGGCGATACTGCGCCTATCGCGAATAGAACTCGACGATTAATTGTTCGTTTAGAGAAGCTTCAATTTGTTCTCGCTCAGGAATTGCTGTGACCGTGCCTTCAAACCCGTCCGTTCCTGCGTTCAACCAGTCCGGTCGCCCCAGCGCTTCCGCCCGCTCGAGAGCAGTCTTGATGGAGTCAATATCTCGACTCTTGTCCCTGAGACGAATGTTATCGCCCACAGAAAGAACTGCCGAGGGGATATCGTGTTTTCTACCATTCAGTTGTATATGACCATGCATCACGAGTTGCCGGGCATGGGCACGACTCAAACCAATTCCCAAGCGATAAACCACGTTATCGGCACGTAGCTCCAACTGCTGTAAAAGGCGCTCCCCTCTTGGGCCGCCTTTCTTGCCAGCGTCCTGGTAATGACGTCGGAATTGTCGCTCCAACACCCCGTAAATCCTTCGAGCCGTTTGTTTTTCCCTTAACTGCATTGCGTATTCCGTGGGCCTACGCCGGCTAAACGACCCAGATCCTGGGCCACCACGATCGCCGCGACGTTCCATCGCACATTTGGGTGTATGACACCTATCGCCTTTGAGAAAAAGCTTTTCTCCTTCTCGCCGACACAAGCGGCAGACGGGACCGGTATACCGAGCCATATAGTTAGAAGCTCCTCTTCGTTACCGTGACTAGACCCGCCGTCGCTTCGGCGGTCTCGGCCCATTGTGTGGAATGGGAGTGAGATCAGAAATACTCGTAACTGCAAGACCTGTGGACTGCAACGCCCTGACAGCCGCGTCACGGCCAGACCCAGGCCCCTTCACATAAACATCAAGTTCACGCATGCCCAAATCCATTGCGCGCTGCGCTGCTTGCTCGGCTGCCTGTTGGGCCGCAAAAGGCGTGCTTTTTCGAGAGCCACGCACACCGACGGTACCACCACTTGCCGAGGCGATCGTGTCTCCCACAGGATCCGTAATAGTAATAATCGTATTGTTAAAGGTGGCATGAATATGCGCTGCGCCCTTGGGCACAGGAACCCGGTCACGTCTTCGGGGTCGACTTGATCGTTCAGCCAAAACTTAACCTCTCTTGATGAGGCGCTTGCGAACACCAACCGTTCGCCGTCCGCCTTTACGAGATCGTGCATTCGTACGAGTGCGTTGGCCTCGAGTAGGAAGTCCTATCCGATGGCGAAGCCCTCTGTACGATCCGATTTCCCGGAGTCTAGCTATGTTGGTTTGCACAGATCTTCTGAGATCCCCTTCAACTTGTTGAAGGCCTATCTGATCACGGATCTTCCCAAGTTCAGCATCGGTCAAATCCCGAACTGGTGTTTGGGGATTAACGTTAGCCTCATCGAGAATCTTTAGGCTGGTTACACGTCCGATACCGTATATGTGCGTAAGCGCAATCACCACTGCCTTGTCTCGTGGTATATCAACTCCAGCTATGCGAGCCATAAATTCCCCAGATTACCCTTGGGCCTGTTTATGTTTCGGGTTACTACAAATAACCATCACACGGCCTCGCCGCCGAATAATGCGGCATCGATCACATCGAGGTTTGACGGAAGCAGATATCCGCATTTATCGATCCATCCGTTCAGACCGCATACGCCAAGTTATACGCCCGCGCGAAAGATCATACGGAGACAACTGCATTCGAACACGATCCCCCACACCTACCCGAATAAATCGCAAACGCATCTTCCCTGACAGATGCGCCAAAATTGTCTGAGGTTCGTCGCCAGATGTACCGTCACCTATCGCAATACGAAGCGGCTCTCCATCCGGACCCAAGGGTTTAACCAAAAAGGTCGTGTTTGGCAGCGAATCGACAACCTCACCCTCAATCTCGATAACCGGCGCTTTATTTGACACAGCTGACTCAGGAGCCTTCGATTTTTTTGTTTTTGAACGTGGATTAGCCATCGCTTCGCTCACGTACCATCTGTTAGGACGCAAGGCCCATCGGCCGTCACGGCAACGGTGTGTTCGAAATGTGCAGACAAGCTCCCATCAGCCGTACGTGCCGTCCATCCATCGTCATCAAAAATGACGTCTGGAGAGCCAATGTTGATCATGGGCTCAATAGCCAACGTGGTCCCAGCTTCAAGCTGAAGCCCAGTGCCAGCCTGGCCAAAGTTGGGAACCTGTGGAGACTCATGCATTGATTTTCCGATACCGTGTCCTACAAAACGTTTAACGACTGTAAATTCAGCTTCCTCAGCAACCATCTGAACCGCTTCTCCAATGTCACCAATGAAACCATCAACTTTTGAGGCCTCAATCGCAGCGTCAAGAGCTTTCCGGGTTACATTGAGCAGCCGCTGAGTCCTCGAAGACACCTCGCCAATGGCGAAGGTTCGAGCGGAATCGGAATGCCAACCGTCAAGGATCACTCCGCAATCCACGGATATGATATCCCCTTCATGTAGCACCGCGCTACCTGGAATGCCATGAACAATCTCATCATTTATCGAGGCACAGATACTTCCAGAAAATGGGGATACTCCCTCTGTTCCAGACGGGACGCCTAGAAATGATGGAATCCCAGCATGATCCCTAATATAGGTCTCCGCTATACGATCCAGTTCCAGAGTCGATATCCCTGGCTCCAAGATCGCCGACACCTCGGATAACGCACCCGAAAGAATACGTCCAGATGCCCGCATAGCGTTAAGTTCGTCCAGGCTTTTGGGCCTAATCATCTGGTCCATCTAAACCCTTTTTCGCTAGCAAGCGATGTTATTCGGTCAAAGACCACGTGCTCCTCAGCCACCCCATCGATCCTCACAAGCACCTCGGTCTCCTCGTAATAGTCGATCAATGGCTCGGTCACCGAGTGATATAGGCCTAGGCGATAACGGGCCGTGTCCCTGGAATCGTCGTCTCGACCTCGTGATGCTAACCGGTTAAGAGCTACGTCGTCGGGGACCGAAATATAAAGAACCATCGACAAACACAGGCCAATTCGTTCGAGCAACTCGTCAAACCTCTCGGCCTGACGCCGAGTCCTAGGAAAACCATCAAAACAGATATCGCAAGCCTCAGTCTTGACCAAGTACTCTTCGAGGACGTGCAATACGACTTCGTCGGGAACCAGCTGTCCGCTTCGCAAATAGGATTCGGCACGCAATCCAGCCTGAGTGTTGGCCTCTACGGCACTGCGAAACAAATCGCCGGTTGAAATATGGCGCATGTTAGCGCTCTCACTCAGCCGAGCCCCCTGGGTTCCCTTTCCTGCACCTGGAGGACCTAGTAACACCAACACTGTAGAAGGATCTGCCACAGCAAACCTACCGAATGAATCCTTCGTAGTTTCTCATCATCAACTGAGATTCGAGTTGCCGCATCGTGTCAAGAACCACGCCGACAACTATCAGAAGCCCTGTGGCACTAATTGCAACCGCCTGTGCCCCAGTCACCGTTTGGGCCAAAAAGGGAACCACGGCAATGAAGCCTAAGAACACAGCCCCCGCGACCGTAATTCGATTTACCACGCCAGCCAAATATCGCTGCGTAGGCCGACCCGGACGAATACCGGGGATAAAGCCACCATTCTTCTGCAGATTTTCTGCAAGATTTTGTTGCTGAAAGACAACAAGCGTATATACGTATGTGAAGACGATCACAAGAAGAAAAGTGAAGAGCCAGTACACACCACTATTAGGACTTAGACCCGAGGCAATCGCCCCGGCCGCATTAGCAACCCAATCAATCTCTGAACTCTCGAAGTAGCTTGCAACCGTCCCGGGCAACAACATAAGTGAAAATGCAAAAATCAAAGGGATCATTCCAGCTGAATTAACCTTAAGAGGGATATGGGTACTCTGCCCACCGTACATTTTGTTGCCACGAACTCGCTTTGCGTATTGAACGGGAATTCGTCGCTGCGCTTCTTGGACAAAAACAATAGCCGCAATCATCATCAACCCAATAATCACCACCGCAACAAAACCCCCAATGTTTTCCCCCGAGAACAACGATTGACCAAGCGCAGCAGGCGCTCCAGCAACGATTCCCGCAAAGATGATTATGGAAACCCCGTTACCAATACCATTTTCGGTAATCAGTTCACCCATCCATAAAAGGAACATTGTTCCCGCTGCCATCACAATTAGCATGACGACAATGTCAAAAGCCCCGAGGTTCGGAGAAAGCAGGCCCTGTTCGGCAGAACGTAAAATCTGGATCTGCCCAAAACCCTGAAGCATCGCGAACGGAATTGTCGCGAGTCGAGTCCACTGAGCAATTTTTTTTCGCCCCGATTCACCTTCCTTTGAAAGTTCCTGAAGCGGCGGGATCAAGGGAACAAGGACCGTTGAAGCAATATTTGCGGTCACATATGGATAGACACCCAAGGCAACAACTGAGAAATTCTCAAGAGCGCCTCCAGACATCAAATTCATAAAACCGAGCAGTTGATTACCCGCAAAAAACTCGCCAAGAAGCGCGGTGTTTACTCCTGGCAACGGGATATGAGCCACAAATCTAAATACGACCAAAAGACCGACGGTGAATAGAATCTTTCGCCTTACGTCAGGGAGCTGAAATGCGGCGATCGCCGACTCAATCAACCGTTGAACTCCTCGATTGTTCCTCCCGCCGCCTCAATCTTTGCCTTCGCCGCTTTTGAAAATTTTGGTGCCCGCACAGTCAGCTTTCTATCAAGGTCACCGTCACCAAGAACTTTAAACAGGCCGGCTCGAATAATTCCTTTTCCAATGAGTTCTTCCGGGCCGACCGTGGATCCGTCAGTAAAGACTCCCAGCTGACTAACGTTTAAGGTTTGGTATTCCTGCTTAAATCGGGCGTTCGTAAAGCCACGTCTACTTGGAAATCTCATAAGTAGACGGGTCTGACCTCCCTCGAAGCCCGGATACGCCACACCTTTACCACTTCGAGAACCTTGGCCTAGCGTGCCACGACCAGCCGTCTTACCTAAACCTGAACCTTCGCCGCGACCAACCCGGCGCCGTCGCTTATGGTTTGGACCTGCTGCACTAATCTCATGTGGCTTCATACTTTGTCGTCCTCGGGATTTCCTGGAGTAACTTGAACTAGATGCTGAACCACAGCAACCATCGCACGAATCTCAGACGTATCTGGACGGACCGACTCACGACCAATTGACCCCAAACCCAAGGCAGCTAATGTTCTTCGTTGGCCCTGCTTTGACCCAATCGTGCTTCTCGTCTGACGAATCCGTAATTCAGCCATCTGAAGGCGCACCTACAGAAGATCGACGCCGCGCTATGGCCTCTTCAGGAATCTGAAGGTCATCAAGACCCAGAATCGTCGCGCGAACAACATTTACTGCGTTGGTAGATCCAATCATTTTGGTCAGCACGTTCTTGACACCCGCCAATTCGAGAACCGCTCGAACAGCTCCCCCGGCAATCACTCCGGTTCCGGGACCGGCTGGCCGCAAAACCACCTTTGAGGCACGAAACTTACTTTCAACATAGTGGGGGATTGACCCATCTTCTGTTAAGGGAATTTCGATCATGGACCGGCGGCCTATTTCCTGACCTTTTCGTATCGCATCCACAACCTCATTTGCTCGACCAATCCCAACACCTACACGACCACGCCTATCCCCGACTACAACGATCGCATTGAAGCCAAACCGGCGGCCACCTTTAACAACCTTGGCCACACGATTAATACGCACCACGCGATCTTCAAGTCTTGAACCATCGCGGTCAAGCCCTAACGAATCCCGACGGCCACGATTATCATCACGCTCTATCGTCATAGCACAACTCCAGCAGCCCTTACGGCATCTGCCAACGCCTTAACCCGACCGTGATAACGGTTCCCTCCACGGTCAAAAACTACGGCACCTATATTAAGTTCAGTAACGCGTGAAGCAATCAATGTGCCGACCTCAGCCGCCTGCCCTATCTTGTCACCGCCACCACCGCTAGCTTGCTTTGAGCATGCGGCCGCCAATGTTCGGCCCGACTCATCATCGATCACCTGTGCATAAATATGCTTGAGACTTCTATACACAGCCAGACGCGGCCTTTCAGGACTTCCTACTATTCGTTGCCTCAATCGTTGATGGCGCCTACCTCGAGCGGAACGTCGAGATGCGCTCGGCGATTTACGGTTACTCATCTTAGAGTGGAGCCCCAGCTGCCGCCGCAGACTTCCCAGGTTTACGTTTCACAACTTCCCCTTCATACCGGACCCCATGGCCCTTATAAGAATCGGCAGGTCTTATGCCACGCAACTCAGCTGCTACCTGTCCAACCAGCTGTTTGTCGATCCCCTTGACAACCACGTGGGTTTGATCCGGAATATCGAACTCGATCCCCTCAGGCGCGTCTCGTCTTTGGGGATGAGTGAAGCCCAACTGGAGGTCGAGTGTCTTCCCCTGCATTTGCGCTCGATAACCAGTGCCTCTTATCTCTAAACGCTTTTCATAACCAGCAGTAACACCGTGCACCATATTGAAGAGCAGTTGACGTGCCAGCCCATGGGCTGCTCTCGATGTAGCCTCATCATCCTGACGGCTCACCAAAACCTGACCCGCCTCTTGCCGAAAAACTATGTTCCTCGGCATTAGCTGAACAAGTTCACCCTTAGGGCCCGTAACAGTCGCTCGATTGCCATCATCAAGTGTTACGGCTACGCCATCGGGAAGATCGACTGGAACTTTTCCTACACGCGACATACTAATTACCAGACAAAACAAAGAACTTCGCCGCCAAGTCGTCGCTTAGCAGCTTCAGGCCCCGTCATAACACCCTGAGAAGTCGAAATAACCGCCGTACCTATGCCACCCATTACCCGAGGAATCTCCCGAGATCTGGTGTAGACACGGAGACCAGGACGACTAACACGTTTAGCACCTCGAAATGTGGGCACACCGTCCAAATATTTCAACTTAAATTCAAGCCATGACAGATGGGCTTGTTCACTAACATTCATCTCCTCAACAAATCCCTCTTCAACCAATATCGAGCCTAGTCGCTCTTTGCTTGCTGAACGAGGAACACGAACCATGCTGTGTCGAGCAGCAGCACCGTTACGTAGTCGAGTCAACATATCAGCGATTGGGTCAGTCATTAAGGTTTTACCAACTAGCCTTGGTTACACCAGGGACATGACCTTTAACAGCCATACCCCTGAAACAAATACGGCACACACCAAATGTTCTCATATATGCACGGGGTCTCCCACAAAGACGGCACCGATTGCGATAACGAACTTTATGGCGGAGCTTCCGCCCTCGAATAGAGGTTGCTTCAAAATTTGGATCTAACCAGGCTTTATGCTCACGTTTCCATTTTTCAATTTTTGACTTCCTTGCCATAGCTTCCCCTTATGCCGCCTCTTCAACCCGCTGAAAAGGCAGGCCCAATAGCTCCAAAAGCCGAAACGACTCAGCATCTGTTCTGGATGTCGTCACGATAACAACTTGCAGCCCCCGAATTCGATCAATCTCGTCGTAGTCAATCTCGGGGAAAATAAGCTGCTCCGAAATGCCTAACGAGTAGTTTCCTCGCCCGTCAAATGCCTTTCGAGAAATCCCTCGGAAATCCCTTTGCCTCGGCAAGGCTATGGATACAAGACGATCAAGGAATTCGTACATGCGGACACCTCGAACCGTCGCTTTGACACCTACTCGTTCGCCCTCTCTCAATTTAAATGCTGCAACGCTTTTCTTAGCACGGGTAACTACTGGTCGCTGACCAGTGATCGTCGCCACGTCCCGAACCGTATTCTCTACCGCCGAATCATTTTCAAGAGCTTCCCCCAACCCCACATTAATCACGATCCGATCAAGCGCTGCAACCTGAAGAAGGTTGCTGTACCCAAATTCTGACATGATCTGCGGCCGAATCTCACTTCGATATCGATCAAGAAGGCGAGCCATCAGCCGTCAGCCTTTTCGTTACATTTTCGACAGTGGCGACTCTTCGATCCGTCATCATTGATATGAGCACCCACTCTGGAAGTCTGATCACAACTCGAACATACATACATGACATTAGAAGAATGCAACGGTGCATTGAACTCAATAATCCCAGCAGGCTGCCCCATCGCACGAGGCTTCGCGTGCCGCTTTCGCATATTAATTCCTTCGACAACAATTCGACCGCTAGAAGGAATTACGTGCTCAACGACGCCACGCCTACCCGCATCACGACCTTGCAGAACTTCCACCGTATCTCCCTTACGTATTCGGAATTTGCGACGATGCATCGTCACACCACCTCAGGAGCAAGCGAAACGACCCGCATAAACTGTCGATCCCGTAACTCACGACCCACTGGACCAAAGATGCGCGTCCCTCGAGGAACTTCACCCTCCAGCAAAACCGCAGCATTGTCGTCAAAACGTATGTGTGAACCATCGGGCCGACGATATTCCTTGTTCACCCGAACCACCACAGCCTGAACGACGGAACCTTTCGGTACCGGACTGTTCGGCGCAGCCTGCTTTACGCTCGCAACAATAACGTCACCGACGGTAGCGTATCTCCGGCGTGAACCCCCGAGAACACGAATGCACATAAGCTCGCGTGCGCCAGTGTTGTCTGCGACTTTAAGACGACTTTGCTGCTGAATCATCGTCTTCTGCCCCTTCATCAGGCTCGGTAGTGCCAAGATCGGCGTCTGCTCCATCATCGCCACCATCATCACTCACAACATTTTCGTCGCCACGCAAGGAGACCTCGTCACCCAATATTTCCGGAGCGACCGAAGCATAAACAGCTTCCTTTTCCTCTGCAGACAATTCGCTACGTTCCATAACGCTGAGCAAGCGCCAATGCTTTCTTCGGCTGACCGGCCGCGACTCTTCAATCTCTACAACGTCCCCGATCCGACACGAGTTTTCAGGATCGTGAGCCATCAACCGCCGCCGAATTCGAACGGCCTTCCCATAGATCCTGTGACGCTGCAGGGATTCAACTTCGACAACAATTGTCTTATCTGCTCGATCACTGGTTACGCGTCCAACACGCCGAGCCCGGGCACCTACTGGCATATCTACCTACGCTCCCCTGGTTCAACCGCGGCTAGTTCACGCTCACGCTGAACGGTTAGCATGCGCGCAATTTCTCGCCGAACATGGCCTAACCGAGACGTATCCGGAAGCTGCAGAGTTGCATGCTGCACCCGAAGCCGGAGCAATTCTTCTTTGGTTTCCATGATTCTGGCATCGAGTTCACCATCATTTAAACCACGGATTTCATGCGTATTAGCCAACAACGACCTCCGCATCCCGAGAAACCACACGCGTACGGACTGACAATTTGTGGGAGGCCAACCTAAGAGCCTCTCTAGCCATCTCTTCTTCCACGCCAGCGAGTTCAAAGATGATCCTGCCGGGCTTAACCACAGCAATCCATTTCTCTACATTTCCCTTCCCACTGCCCATACGAACCTCGGCCGGTTTTTCGGAAACAGGTTTGTCAGGAAAGATACGAATCCACACCTGTCCTGACCGCTGAATTGCCCGAGTTATCGAACGACGACCAGCTTCAATTTCCCTACTATCAACCCATCCAACAGTGGTGGCCTGCAAACCAAACTCACCCGAGGACAGCGTGCTCCCCCGTCTAGCCTGACCCCGTCGTCGACCACGGTGAGCCTTTCGAAATTTAGTTCTTTTGGGCATCAACATGAGCTAGGTCCTTGCGCCAGTTCTTCGCCCACTCTGGGATGGCCGCGAGACCTGTTCGCTTAACAATTCCGCCTGATCCCGTGCGTTACCTAGATGGACCCAAGCCTTTACACCTATCCGACCAGCGGTGGTTCGAGCTTCTGTCAGCCCATAATCAATATTCGCATCTAGCGTCTGTAGAGGCACCGTTCCAAGAAGCTCAAACTCGGTCCGTGACATTTCACGACCTCCCAGCCGTCCACTCACCATGATCTTCACACCCTCAGCACCGGCTCGAATTGTCCGTTCTGCAGTCATCTTGATAGCACGACGGAAGGAAACACGGCGCTCAAGCTGGTCTGCAACATTCCGAGCCACCAGAAACGCATCCAACTCGGGTTGATCTATCTCCCGAACATCCACAACCACTCGCTTGCCCGTTTGCTTTTGAATCCGCTTCTGGATTTCCTCCCGATTACTTCCACCACGACCAATAACAATTCCAGGACGCGCCGTGTGAATAAGCACGCGAGCCTGACTAACGTTTCGCTCAATTTCGATTTTAGAAACCCCCGCACCAAAACTTCCACGTCGTCGACCCCCGCCACGCCGTGAATCGCGACCCCCTGGAGCCTCAAGATATTTCCGAACGAGGTTTCGTATTTCGATATCCTCAAGCAATAAGGTCGTGTAGTCCCGATCCGCATACCACGTGCTTTCCCAACGAGTCGTATGCCCTAGCCGGTAGCCGATTGGATGAACTTTTCGCCCCATGATTAATTCACCGATCCTCTACCACTACAGTAATGTGACCGGACCGCTTCCGATATTGCCCTGCCCGACCACGGGCCTTAGCCCGGAAACGACGAAGAGAAGATCCATCACCAATCGTTACGGCGCTCACACGAAGTGCGGCGCGATCCAGCGCGTAATTGTTTTCAGCATTCGCCACGGCCGATTTCACAACCTTAGTAATCGCCTCAGCCGCTCGGTTCGGTATAAAAGCTAACGTCGCCAAGGCCTCCTCTATACGAAGCCCTGAAACCTCACGTGCAATTGCACGGCCTCTGCGGGGAGACATTCGAACGTATTTCGCTGTTGCAGAAACCTCCACGAAATTACGCTCCCATCGGTGCCGTCGACCGACCACTAGAGTGACTTCTAAATGTTCGCGTCGGAGCAAATTCGCCAAGGCGATGTCCGACCATATTCTCAGTTAAATAAACAGGTATGTGTCGACGGCCATCATGCACCGCGATCGTCAACCCAACCATTTCCGGCGTAATCGTACTCGCCCTACTCCATGTTCGAATCACTTGCTTAGTACGACTCCGGCTCGCCTCAGCAACCTTTTTTTCAAGCTTTGGGTGAATGTACCAACCCTTTTTTGTACTCCGAGACATTCGAACCTACCTATTCCGCCTTCTAATGATGAATTTATCGCTGCGCCGCCGGCCTAGGCGCGTCTTCCTTGTAGCCGGTTTGCCCCACGGTGTCTTCGGCCCGGGCATGCCAATGGGCGCCTTAGCTTCACCACCGCCATGCGGATGATCATTCGGATTCATCGCAGCACCCCGAACATGTGGGCGTCTCCGACGCCATCTCATTCGGCCAGCCTTCCCGGCCGACTGGTTGCTGTGATCAGCATTTCCGACGCGACCGACTGTGGCCATGCATTTAGCGGGAACCTGGCGCATTTCGCCAGATGGTAACCGCAGTGTTGCGAGCCCCCGGTCCTTAGCCATCAACTGACAAACCATGCCCGCGGAGCGCACAAGTTGAGCACCACGACCAGGAGTTAACTCTACAGCATGGATCTCAGTACCGGCTGGGACTTCCTCAAGAGGCATCGCATTACCCGCAGTAGGCTCGACACCGGAACCCGACACAAGCTCCTGTCCTTCATTCACGCCAACTGGCGCCAATATGTAGCGCTTTTCCCCATCACGATAATGCAGCAACGCAATATGAGCAGACCTGTTCGGGTCATATTCAATACTTGCGACGACTGCTGGCACGCCTTCCTTGTTTCGCATCCAGTCGATCACTCGGTATCTCCGGCGTGCACCACCTCCCCGATGGCGAACAGTCACTTTACCGGTATTATTCCGACCCGCATGACGCTGAAGAGGCCTAAGCAACTTCTTTAGCGGAGGTTTCCCCGACAACTCATCATTGTCCACCGCCACATAACCACGCCGACCTGGCGAAGTAGGATTAAAACTCTTTAAGCCCATGGATCAAGCACCAGGCACAATTTCTATACTATGGCCCTCGCCAAGCGTCACAACAGCCTTGCGCCAATTAGATCTATGCCCCTGTGAACGTCCGTATCTACGAGGCTTCCCGCGAACATTCATCACGTTCACAGAGTCCACTTCCACATGAAACATAGCCTCGACCGCACGAGCAATCTCTAATTTTGGCGCACCCACTTTAACTTGGAACGCATACTTACGTAGCTCGGCAAGAGCAGTTGACTTCTCGGTCACTATCGGCTTCACAATCACATCAGCAGGATTCACGACATTACCCTCGCACGCAAGAGCGCCAAGGCAGCCTCACTAGCAACAATGTGATCTGCAACCGCAACCTCATAAAAACTCATGGAATCAGCACGAACAACTTGAACGTCCGGAATGTTACGAGCCGACCTCCGCAATTCCTCCGGCGGCTCCACATCAACCAAGAGTATTCGACCTTGAAGCCCTGCGGCCTTGATCCAAGCAGCCCTATCCCTGGTCCTCGAGGAATCACCCCATGAATTGGTGACACTCACGCAGCCAGAATCGGTCATAGCAGCCAAAACACCTCGTACAGCACTCTTCCGGTCACGCCTGCTCATTTTGGCTCGGATTTGTCGGGGTCGTGGACCGAAAGCCACCGATCCTCCTCTTCGAGTCGGAGAGTTGGCACTACCTGCCCTAGCTCTTCCGGTGCCCTTCTGCCGGTAAAGCTTTGCCGTACTACCCGTCACTTCAGATCGACTCTGTGTGCTCGATGTGCCTTGTCGTTGATTGGTTGCATGAGTCTCCAGCGCACGTTTCAACAACTCGGGATGTACATCTGGCAACCCGAAATCTCCCTTCGGGAGCACAACAATGTCGCCGCTGCCATTAGCTTTACGTGCCATCATCTGCACCCCGTACTGACGCACCAGCAGGCCCAACGGTCACGATTGCATTTCTCGGGCCAGGCACCGACCCAACAACCAGCAAAAGCCCTCGTTCAACATCGATTTTTGCCAACGGTAGATTCCTTACTGTATTCCGTTCGCCTCCCATGCGCCCACCCATACGGGTTCCCTTAAAAACTCGACCCGGGGTAGTTCCGGCGCCAACCGAACCAGGAGCTCGAAGACGGTCAGACTGCCCATGAGTGCGTTGGCCACCCTTAAAACCATGGCGCTTAACCACTCCGGCAAAGCCCTTGCCTTTTGAGACACCAACAACATCCACAACCGAACCAAAATCTACGTCCGCGACCGTAAGCTCCACACCAACTTCGAGATCGATAGAGGACTGAATACGAAACTCTTTCAAAACGCGGTATGCCGGTAGGCGCCCTAGGTGGCCACGCTCAGCCTGTGTTAATCGTCGCTCTGCAACGGGATCAAAACCTAGCTGTACCGCAGTATAGCCATCAGAGTCGTCATCCTTAATCTGGGTCACATGGCATGGACCAGCCTGAATAACTGAGACCCCTAACGCACGACCATCGTCATCAAATATCTGGGTCATACCCAACTTGCGACCGATCAAACCAACAGCCATAGCTAGGACTTCAATTCAATATCGACGCCGCTCGCAAGCTGCAAGCGAAGAAGCTCATCCATGGTTTGCTGAGTCGGCTCAATGACATCGATTAGCCGTTTATGAGTCCGCATCTCAAACTGTTCACGAGAATCCTTATCAATAAATGGAGAACGAATCACGGTCCAAGACTTACGTTCGGTGGGCAGTGGGATTGGCCCACGAACATCCGCCCCAGTCCTACCCGCGGTTTCGATAATACGCCTTGCCGCATCATCTAGAACTCGGTGATCGTACGCTTTTAGACGAATACGAATCCGTTGAGTCGGGGACTCTCTTCGAGAACGCGGAGACGTCTTTGAACGTCCCCCCGACGCTTCGGAAGCGTTACCCGATGAATTCCTGGATCGAGAATCTGCCATAGACTTACTTGACTATCGAGGTCACAACACCAGCCCCAACAGTTACCCCGCCTTCACGAATGGCAAAGTTGACGCCATCCTCAAGCGCGATTGGCTGATGCAAACGAACGGTCATCTCCACGTTGTCACCCGGCACAACCATCTCGGTGCCATCAGGTAACTCAACCTCTCCGGTGACATCAGTGGTTCGGATATAAAACTGAGGTCGATAGCCTGAGAAAACTGGCGTGTGCCGACCACCCTCGTCGCGAGTCAACACATACACCTGTGCCATAAACTCGGTATGCGGGGTTATTGAACCTTTCGCTGCGAGCACCATGCCACGCTGCACCTCGTCACGCTCAATACCACGAATCAGGCAACCCACATTGTCACCGGCGACACCCTCATCAAGCGTCTTGCGAAACATCTCTACCCCGGTGACCACTCTTTGATCGATTGCCTCACTCATGCCGACGATATCGATTTCGTCACCAGTATTGACCTTCCCGCGCTCCACTCGGCCCGTAACCACCGTGCCGCGCCCTTTGATCCCAAAGACGTCCTCGACCGGCATCAGGAACGGTTGATCCACTGGCCTATCAGGCATAGGAATGTACGTATCAACCTGCTCCATCAGCTCAATAATCGGTTGGTACTCAGGAGCATCGAGATCGGTACTCTCTGATTCGAGAGCTGCTAGCCCACTCCCATGAATAATCGGAGCATTATCCCCATCAAATTCATATTTGTTTAGCAGGTCTCGCAATTCCAGCTCAACCAACTCCACCAACTCCTCGTCGTCGACCAAATCCACCTTGTTAAGGAAAACCACGATAGCTGGAACATCCACCTGCCTCGCAAGCAGGATGTGCTCAAAGGTCTGGGGCATGGGACCATCATCTGCACCGACCACGAGGATCGCGCCATCCATCTGGGCGGCACCGGTAATCATGTTCTTAATGTAGTCGCGGTGCCCAGGAGCATCGATGTGAGCATAGTGACGGCTCTCCGTCTCATACTCCGCATGAGTGATAGAGATCGTGATACCACGCTCCTTCTCCTCTGGAGCACGATCGATCTCGTCAAAAGCCATAAATTCCGCCGTTCCACGGAGGGCAAGAACCTTGGTGATCGCCGCCGTCAACGTTGTCTTACCGTGATCGACGTGACCAATCGTCCCTACATTCACATGAGGCTTGGTTCGTTCAAATTGTTCCCGTGCCATTCGTTCCTAAGCTCCTACTCGTACACGTGTGCCACTATGAAACGGGCTCTAATATTCCGTCCGCGGAATCCACACGACGTGACACCGCGTAATGAGAAAACTCCATCGAGAACGTCCCGCGACCCTGAGTCGCCGAACGCAACTCGCTAGCGTACCCGAACATCGTGGCTAGGGGTACCTCTGCGTCGACTAAATGAGAGCCTACGCGAAGATCTGTCCCGTGAATATTGCCACGTTTTGCGGCAAGACCAGCCAAAACATCGCCAACATACTCCTCGGGCACCACCACCTGAACCGTCATCATGGGCTCCATTACATCGGTGCGCGATCTTTTGAGAGCATCTTCAACGGCCATAGACCCTGCTATCTCAAAAGCAATCTCTGAGGAATCAACTTCGTGAAAAGATCCATCAACAACTGTCACTTTAACGTCCGTAACCTCAAGACCATGAGGGCCACTTTCCAGCCCCCGCTTGACGCCACGCTCCGCTGCAGGAATAAACTGTATCGGTATCGACCCACCAACAACCTTTCTTCCGACTTCGACTCCCGTACCAATCGGGAGAGGCTCGAGATCGACCGTAACATCGCCAAACTGGCCCCGTCCGCCTGACTGCCGAACAAATCGTCCACGGCCAGACGATTCCTTTCTCGGTCGCTCCCGATATGAGACTTGGGGACGGCCAATGTTTGCTTCAACCCGATACTCTCGCAGCAACCGGTCAACAATCACTTCAAGATGCAGCTCGCCCATCCCAGCTATCAGGGTCTGACCTGTCTCCTTGTTGCCACTAATGCGAAAAGTTGGATCCTCCTCGCCTAGGCGCCGAAGGGCATCAATAATCTTGTCTTGATCAGCTCGACTTTTGGGTTCTATCGCAATAGTCACCACGGGCTCCGGAAACGCAATGGATTCAAGCAGCAGTGGATTTTCGGGATCGGACAACGTGTCGCCAGTATTCGCCGTGCGAACCCCGACAGCAGCAAGGATGTCGCCATAACTGATAGCGCCCTTCACTTCTTGACGTTCATCCGCATGCATTCGCAGGACCCGACTTAAACGCTCCCGTTTGTTAGCCGTCGTGTTGAGCACAGTCGCCCCAGGTTCAATTGAGCCCGAATAGACTCGGAAATAGGCAAGTTTCCCGGCGTGTGGGTCAGCAACAATCTTGAACGCGATCGCGGAAAAGGGCTCGTCTTCTGCAGGGTGTCTCTTTTCCGTTTCCCCGGTATCTGGATTAACACCTTCGATTGGCGGCATATCCACTGGTGATGGCAAAAAGTCCGTGACGGCGTCCAATAACGTCTCAATACCCTTATTGCGAAGTGCCGTACCAGCAAGCACTGGGACCCCCTGAACCGAAACCGTAAGTTTCCGAAGGCCTGTCTTGATCTCGTCTATCGAAAGTTCTTCGCCTTCCAAGTATTTGACTGCGATATCGTCGTCGATCTCCGCCAACGACTCCACCATCTTTTCTCTAGCCTCGGTCGCGAGAGCCAACATGTCTTCAGGGATTTCCCCACGTTCCGGCGGGCTCAACTCATCAGTGTCAGACCAGGTAACGGACTGCATTCCAACAAGGTCAATAACCCCACGAAAAGAGTCCTCTGCACCGATTGGGATTTGTACAGGCACAGGATTTGCTCCAAGGCGTTCCCGTATGGATTCGACCGACGCAGAAAAATCGGCACCTCTCCTGTCCATCTTGTTGATAAAGGCGACGCGGGGAACGCTGTACCGGTCAGCCTGACGCCACACAGTTTCCGACTGCGGCTCCACACCACTTACCGCGTCGAAAACAACCACACCACCGTCAAGAACTCGCAACGACCGTTCAACCTCCGCCGTGAAATCAACATGTCCAGGCGTATCGATTATGTTGATTTGATGGTCATTCCATGAGGCGGAGGTTGCCGCAGCGACAATCGTGATGCCACGTTCCCGTTCTTGTGCCATCCAATCCATCTGCGCATTACCTTCATGGACCTCACCAACTCGGTGAATCCGCCCACAAAAAAACAAGATTCTTTCAGTAGTAGTTGTTTTGCCTGCGTCAATATGCGCAATAATCCCGATGTTGCGAGTACGCGTAATGTCAGTCTTCGTCATGATCGTTTTCTGTAGTGGTTGGCTAGTAGGCGTAAATCGCGAAAGCTCTGTTTGCCTCCGCCATCCGATGGACGTCATCACGGCGACGAATGGCACCGCCTTGTCCATCGGCAGCCTCGAGCAGTTCCGCCGCTAGACGTTCACGCATGGATCTACCGGATCTTTTCCTCGAACTGTCAATGATCCATCTAACCGCAAGCGAATAACGACGATCGCCACGAATCTCGACTGGAACTTGGTAATTCGCTCCACCGACACGACGAGGCTTTACTTCAACTTGGGGCATCACGTTGCGCACAGCGTTCTCAAAGGTATCTATGGCCGGCGCGCCAGACCTCGCTTCAACAATATCGAAGGCCCCGTACACGATCGACTGAGCCACAGACTTCTTCCCACTATTCATAACCTTGTTTATAAACCTCTGGACAGTACGATTGTTGAATCGAGGATCGGGCGGTATCACCCTCTTGTCAGGACGCTTACGCCGCGACATCAGTTAACCGTTCCCAGTCGATGATAAATATCGATAACCATGTGTCGAGTCATCAGTGCAATTGCGGACTAGCCGCCTCGTTTTGTCCCATATTTTGATCGCCGTCTACGCCTGCCCTCGACACCATCCGCATCAAGAGTGCCTCGCACAACGTGATACCTAACACCAGGCAAGTCACGCACCCGCCCTCCACGGATAAGAACCACGGAGTGCTCCTGCAACCTATGGCCTTCGCCAGGTATATAGGCTGTAACTTCAAGACCGTTGGAGAGCCGTACCCTCGCAACCTTGCGCAACGCGGAGTTTGGTTTCTTTGGCGTCACTGTACGCACTAATGTGCACACGCCCCGCTTTTGAGGCGACCCCACGCCACGTTGCATTCGACGTCGCAAACCGTTGTAGGCGAAATGCAACGCAGGCGCAGTGACCTTCCCCTTACGCTTCTTTCGACCCTTACGAACCAGTTGATTAATTGTTGGCACGATTTGCTCTATTCCTAGAAAAGTTCAGAAAAATAACCCAGGACAACAAAAGTTGCCTTGGGTTGTTCAAAGCTATCACCGACCGGTTTCATCGTCAATGACTTTACCCTCATCTTCGAGGCCAGAATCAACAACCGATGTCTCGTCAATATTATCCTCAGACGACTGCAAGAACCCCGAAAATTCATCGTCTTCTTCCACCGCTGTAGGATTTTGGACTCCAGAAAGAAGGTCCTCTTCATGACCTCCGGTAGCAGTATTTGCCGAATCAACGACGCCCTGCTCACCTTCGAATGGCTTTGCTGAACCGTCGCCCGAACCACCCGACTCAGCCAGTGCGTCCATCGGAAGACCTTCCGACATGTCCATGGCCTCGGTGTCAAGCAAGGCCTCAGGGCCTGAAGCTGCCAGTTCAAGATCCTTCTTACGATTCCATCCGCTACCAGCAGGGATCAATTTGCCGATGATCACATTCTCTTTAAGACCGTGAAGGTTGTCGGTCTTGCCTTC
>PVBE012755026.1_pt1 | contig 32011 bp, 20 predicted proteins | sample 1631181 | NCBI WGS metagenome assembly PVBE01 (sample SAMN08397723, study PRJNA350692) | Marine metagenome, whole genome shotgun sequencing project. | isolation source: water | place: Pacific Ocean | collected 2012-04
CCCCGACGGCCAGCTGAGCATTGAACTCCAGGGTGCTGCTCGCAGCCCAAGCGTCGCTGCCAATGATCAAATCCACCCCGGCCTCGGCGAGGATGGCGGCGTTGCGGGGAGAGGTCCGCAAGGGGAAGGCGCTCCCCTCCAGGCTCGAGCGCCAGAGGGGCCCCAGGATCACAGGGACCTCTCGCTCAGCCAAGACCTCCGCCAGGAGATGCGCCTCGCTGGCTCCTTCAAGGATCAGGCGAAGGCCAAAGTCCCTCTGCAGGGCGAGGGCGTTGAGGATGTCCTCGACCCTGTGCGCTTCGAGGCGCAAAGAGAGTTCGCCTCGCAAGACTCGAACGAGGAGGGCCTGAGCCCGGTCTAGCCGAGGACGCTTCGGTTTTTTAGGGGCCTCCTTGGTCTTGGGCTTGGCCTTGGGCTTGGTCTTGGCCTTGGGCTTGGGCTTGGGCTTGGGCTTGGGCTTGGTCTCCGACATCCGCCGCGGCTGGCGCGTCATCGTCGTCGTCGTCGCCACAGCCCACCAGGGCGATACCGGCGGCGCCGACGCCTGCCTTGGCGCTCGCGCCCAGCATCGAACGGCGGCTTACTCGTTTGCGGCTCAGCCGCGACCAATAGTTCTGTTCTGACATTTCCTACGCTCCTTGTGCCTGACCGTGACGTGCCCGTCTTCCGTCAAGATGTTGTAAACCATAGCGCGTTACAGTTCCTCCGTACACCCAGATGCACGACCACTTTGCCGCATCGTACGCGCTGTGACTCTTCCACAACGAAACACAGAGTATCCGCGATGAAATCAGACCTTGAGGAGCTTTACGCGCAGGATCCGAGGATCTTCCCGCGTCCTTTGAGATTCCTTGCATCAGGTGTGGCTGGAGCCATCCTAGCGGGCTTGATTATCGTGTCAACGTCGCCCTTCAGTTTTCCCCATCCTGACCAAGGCGCGCTCTTCGACGCCGGATTCGCGAGCGGCAGCCAAGCGGGCGAATCCGAGCTCGGTCAGCGGCTCACCGATGCCCGTCAGCGGGCCTATCTCGATGGCATCCTTGAAGCTGCGGCAATGCTCCAGGAGACGCAGAGCCCGGGAGACTGGCTCCGCGACTCCATCCCCCGCGTCAATGCCGCAATTCTCTCGAACGGCACCGCTCCGGACGACTTTCGGCAGGGATATCAAGACGGGCTGCAAGCCGCTCAGGGCGCGGAGACGGTGGAGGCAAGCTAGCGATGTTCGGACAGGTGCGGGCAAACCGCGGCGAAGTGGGCAGGCTCCTCGCCCTCTTCTTGGCGGGAGCGGGTGCCGTCATCATTGTCGCCGCTACATTCTCCTGGCCCGCCGCAAACACGCGGGAGTCGTCGGACTCGTTCGACCTCGGATTCATTCAAGGGCGCGCGCAGAGCCTGGAGGGCGCCGACCCTCTCGTCGATCGCGAAGCCGCGGCGTCCCACAGCCGCGGCCTCACCGGCGGAGCGAATCGCGGCGCGCGTACCGATGTAGAAGCCGTGCGCCTGCTGGCCCTGCACGCTGTCCTTACCGCGACGGCGGTCGCCGGCGGGACCTACGAGGACGGCTACGCCCTGGGCTTGGAGAACGGCCGCGCTCAGCAGCCGCGATCACTCCCGAGCCCGGAGCCTTGATCCCAGCTCTCGGAGGCGCGCGCCGCGCCTATTGACCCGCCCGCAACGCGCTCTGCAGCTCCAGGCGCCAGAGGAAGGCCAGGACGCCAAGCATGTTGATGAACAAGATGCCCACAATCGCGGCCAGGACGAGTCCCAGCGTCGACCAATCGATTGCGAAGATCAGCGGCGGCAGAACATCGCGGCCGTCAGGTGTCAGCGCAAAGAGGTCCAGCAGGATCGGTCCGGCCTGGGTCCCCAGCAACAGCCCTAAACCCAAACCCAAGACGACGACCGTCAACTGCTCCAACAGAACGATCGCCAGAAGCTGACGCACGCCGAGCCCCAGGCTGCGCAGCACCGCGAACTCCAGGCGCCGGGCCTGGACCGTGAGCAACGCCAGGATCGTCATGCCGAACGCCGCCGCGATCCCCACCGCGACCAACGATGCCGCGAACAGTCCATTCCAGCCGGCGACGATCAACGGATCCGCTTCAATCTCGGCGCGTTCGGCGCTCGCGGTGAAGACACCGTTCGCCTCGGGGTCTACGCCGAGCATCGCGAGGAATTCGTTGTCGCTGACGGCGCCCGAACGAGCCCAAACCTCGTCATCGGTCAAGATCCGAGACCCGGCACTGGCTCCCCGCAACAAGTCACCGACCAACGCTTCTTGGTCGATGATCACAAGATCGGTGCCGGCGTCCGGATCGAACGTCGGGAAGTAGTCGAAGGTGCCCGTCACGAGGACTTCCAACTGGACATTGCCAGAGTTCACCTGCGTCACCTCCCCCACACGAACGCCGCTTCGCTCAAGCAAGCCGTCCGAGATCAGCACCGCCAAGGGCTCCGCGGATCCCAGTGGCCGGAATCCCGCATCGAAGTTCGCGGAGACCGCCGACCACTCGAAGGAAAGCGCCGCGCCGGACACGACATCATCCTCCACCAAAACCAGCCGTTCCTGCGGCGGTTGCAACGCCAAGGGTGGGATTGCCTCCCAACGACCGGGCTCATCGAAGTCGTCCAGCACAACCGGACCATCGGGACCGATCCAGGTGAGATCGTCGACCAGAACCTCGCCCGGGACATCCGCACGCCTGCCCAGGCGGATCAGTGAGAAGGAGATGATCTGCACTTCGCCGCGTGGCAGGGGCAGTGTCTGACTGCCGCCCCCGAAGCCGCCGGGTGTCCGCCGCCCCTGCAACCCGATCTCCGTGTTCGGGGTCCGCAGGGACCGTTCCAGGAAATACCAGGCGTCGAGATCGTCCGGGCCAGCGACCACCTCGCCGGCGCCATTGACGAGCTGGAGCGGCACCGGCTGATTGGGCGGAACGAACTGCTCGCCGTCTTCGCGCGGTACTTCCGCAAGGAAGCCCACGCCGTATTCAAAGTACTGCCCCACCTCATCCCGAATCCGGATCAGCAGACCGGTGTTGGCGCCGCCACCCTTGTATCGGACCCAAACGCCAATGCTGCCGTCCGAGACGGGGATGATCGGACCGGTGCTGCCGCCCTGCGCAACCAGGCCTGGCAGCGCCTCTTCCAGCGACTGGCTGGAGAAGTCATCTCGGAACTTGGCAACCTCGCCGAACGCGCTGGCGTCCACCATGAGGATCGACAGCGTCGTCGCCTGCGCGTCCCCGGTGAGACGCCCATCCAGGCGGCTCACCGCCGCGATGACCGCCTCCTCTTCCCCGTCTCCATTCGCTTGCTCCAGTTGCGCCGCCACACGGGGCACGTCCACACTGCGTGCCACCGGGTCGACCAAGCGGATGTCCGCGCCCGCGGTGTACTCCGCCCGATCGTCGTAGGACTGCGTCAACGTCGCCTTGAAACTCGCCGCGAAAACTGCCGTCGTGCCCACGACCAGCATGATTAGCAAGACACGTCCGTAGTGTGTGGGGGCGCGACCGAGATACACGGACGTCAGCAACGCCGTCGTCGGCTGTAGCGCTGCGAGGAGCCGGCTCAGCGCCCGCATCGCAAGCGGGAAGGCACGCAGCACCACCAACCCAAACGCGAACAGCAGGATCGCTGGCGTCGCCACACTCAGCAGATCAAGGGAGACGCTCGCGCCCGCTTCGACCGCCGTCGATGAGTCTCGCCGTAGCTCGAAAATCAGTAACGCGGCGAGCACCAGAATGATCACGTCCACGACCACCCGCGACCGCCAGTCGGTCGGCGGACGACTTCGCGCACGTCGCGCGGTGACCACCGTGCTCTTGGACGCCATCAGCGCCGGGATGAACTGCGCAGCGATGGCCAGGCCTCCCGCCACCAACGCCAAGTACCACGACACAGCACTCAATCGCACCGGCACGAACGAGCCCTCGGATAGTTCATCGAACGGCGGCACAAAACCCAGCAGTGAAACCAAGCCCAAGCCCACGAACGGCGCCACGACGACCGGAGGCACGGTCAAGAGCGCCGTCTCCACCATCTGGATCGCCGCGATCCCACGCTGCGACGCTCCGCGACTGCGGAGCCAAGCGTAGTCCTCGGTGCCTTGCTCCGAGACCATCGCGGAGGCGATCGCCAGGTACAGGAGAAGCACCGCGACGAGTTCCAGGACGATGACCAACAGCGTGCTCTCCGCGAACGCGAAGCGGTCGTCGAATTCGCGCAACAGCTCCGGCAGATCGGAGTCAATGCGCAGGTTCGGGATCTGTTGCGCCAGCCGGGTCTCAAAGACCTCGAGGCCGCTGGCAAGCGAATCGGCGGCGTCGCCGTTCAGGGAGGCAGCGTCAGTGAAATAGACGACATTGAGGCTCGAGCGCATCTGCGGCGAGGCCTCTGCCAGCGCGAACAGGCTCTCGCGGGGGATCCAGAAGGAGACGCCAAAGTCGTCGCGCGGTTCGCCCACCCGGAGGCGTCCCACCCAGCGGGGATCGTCGGCGTCCAGGGGATCGAACAGACCCAGAATGCGCACCGTCGTCGCCACCGGCGACGTCAGCCAGAAGGGCTGCACCATCATCGCGTCGCCAATATCGAGCTGGAAGTGCTCGGCCGCCGCGGTCGTAATCCACGCCGGCAGCGCATCCTCTCCATCCCAAGGCTCCAACGCCTCACCATCCCGCGGTACGACTAGATCCTCGAAACCCGCCTGAGCCGTGAACAGCGCACGAGTGGGACCAACGACGTTCCCGTTCGAGTCGAGCTCGGGATCCTCCACGACGAAGCCCGGCGACTGCAGTGAGGCACTGCTTCCCAAGACCACCCGCGACTCGAGTGCGCGGACCTCCGCGTCGATCAGGTCCTCGGTCTCGGCGATCGGCTTCGGCCCGGTACTGATGGTTAGTTCGTGCTTCAAGTCGAGATCCGCGGGATCCGCCGACTCCACCAGGCTCGTCAGCCCGAGGTCGCGGATCGATTGCAGATAGATCGGCGCCGCTGCGGCGAATCCGACAGCCAGAAACGCGCCGACCAGCAGGACCACGGAGGTTCGGTAGCGGGCCCTCACGCGTCGCATACTGAGTTGCAGCCAGGTGATGAAGGCCTCGCGCATCCGCGACAGCCGGCGCTCAGATCTCATTGAAGCGCACCACTTCCGCCACGCTGCGCGCCGCCGCGATCCGCGCCAACAGCGCGATCGCGATCGCCCCCACCCCGATCAGTCCCACCATCCCCACCACCGCGACGCCCCAGTCGGTCCCCAGCAGCAGAGGCGGCACGGCCTCTGCCCCAGTCGAGGTGGTATCGAGGAAGGAGAGTAGGGACCCCGAGATCTGGCGCCCCGCCCACACTCCAATCACAGCCCCTACCACCAACAGCACGGCCGACTCCGACGCCGCCTGCAACGTGGCCGAGAGCTGGCTATACCCCACCGTCCGTAAAACCGAGATCTCTTGCGTGCGTTCCTGCGCGGCCGCGGCAAAGATCAGGACGATGGCGATCATCGCCACCACCAACAGCCCCACAAACCCCACCAAGAAAAGGCCCCCAGCGCCGGCCGCGCTGAACGGATCACTCTCCAACGTCTCCAAGAGATCCCCCGCCGCTATGATCTGCGTCGGCAGATAGATCTGATCGATCGAGCGTTCCAGCCCCGCCACGACGCGATCACTCTCAGCCTGCACCCAGATCTCCGTGATCGGCACGACGTTCGCGCTCGAGAGTGTCGTCCCCCCCGACTGCACTGCCCGCAGATCCGCCAGGATCAGGCCCCCGTTGGCCGGATCAAGCGTGGGAAACAGCTTGATCTCCGCCGCGACCCGCAGCGGCAACGAGAAGGACGGCAGAGCAAAGGGAATCACATCTCCGACCACGATGCCCGAGGCCTCCATCGCCTCCGCGCTCATTGCAACCGGGACCGGCAAGTTCGCGGAATCCCGCACCAGGAACCGCTCGTCATCACCCTGCAAGCGTCTCCATTCATAGAGCAGGGCGGGCGTCGAATCACGCGCGGCGGCGGCCTCGCTGGAAAGATCGTCGCCGCCCGCCAGATCACCCTCGCCGCTGAACCAACCGCCCTCCGCATCAAATGAATCCAAGATGACCTCGCCGTCGGAGGTCGTCGCCGTGAGGTCGTCGAACCAGATCTTCCCGGCGGGGGCACGCACGGCGGATCCCAGCGCCGAGAGCGTCAAGGCGATGACATGTGCCGACCCGTCCGAAGTAAACGCCACATCCATCCGCTGCCAATCCGGGCCCTGCGGCTGCGCAAAGGTCACCGAACGCGTCCGGCCACCGTCATCAACAATCCGAGCGGTGACGAGAAAGCCGGGCGCCGGCGGATCCGTCCGCACCCAGAGCGCTAGCCCTTCCGTGCCCGCCGGCAACGCCAACCCGGCGGGCTCCGGATCAAGTCGGATGCTCTCCAGGATGCTGTCCAACGACTCAACCGCGAAGTCATCTCGGAAGTCGACGAGCTCCCCGAAGCGGTCCGTCTGCACCGCGAGCAGGACGGCCCGCGAGCCGGACTGCTCGATGCCCAGCTGCCCCAGCTGTCTCGCTGCGGCACCAGCCGCGCGCACATCCGGACTCTCGTCCAAGGGCCGCAGTGCCGCCGTCGCCGAGGCGGGCAAGGCGGGAGAGACGGCGACGGCGCGCAGATCGGCGCCGGCCTCGTAGCGGACACGTTCCGCGATCGTGTGGTCAAAGGTTTCGCTGTAGGTCGCCGCGATCGTCCCCACGGCCGCGACGAACAAGCCCAGCGCCAGCACGCTCATCGGTCGACCTGGATCCCGCGCGACGTTGAAGAGGCCCAGGGTCACCCAGGTCGGCGTGTTGGCCCGCGCCGACCACGATCCGATCCGTCCCACGATCGGTGGCAGCAGTCGCGCGACCAACAAAGCAAAGGCGATCAGAAGCAGGCCGGGACTGATCAACAAAACCGGATCAATGGAGTCGCCGCCAAGGGCGGAGAAGCGCGTCTGACCCGACTCCACGTCAAACTGACGAAACATGATCCCACCGACGACGAGCAGCCCGACGTCCAAGAAGTAGCGGTGAAACAGCGACGATCCGCTGCGCACGCGCGAGAAGATACGTCGCTGCGCACTGGCCTCCCGACCACTCTGCAGCCAGACCGGCATCGTGAAGGCCAGCCAGCCGATCGCGGCGCCGGCGACGCTGAGGCCCCAGGCCGTCATGGAGATGCGTGTGTCGAGCGTGGCCCCTTCGGTGATGGCCGACAGCGCGCCCGTCCGTCCCGCTTGAGACAGAGCGAACGCCGCCAGCGGTGCGCCCAGGGCCGCCGCCGGCAATGCGACTAGCGCTCCCACGCTTGCGTGGATCTGCACTTCCTGGCGTCGCCGCGCGCCGCGCGCGCGCAGCAAACGACGCTCCCGTTCCGAGCGCCGCGAGTACTGCACGCCCAGCAGCACCACCGCGAACATCGCCACGCCCGCCATCTGCAGCGCAATCATCAAGACGGGCGTCTCGCTGAAACGCTCCTCGCGCTGGAAGCGGAGAAGCACCCGGTCGATTGGCAGACTCACGGTCACGCCAGGCGTCGAGCGGAGCTCCAGCCCAAAAGCCTCAAGATTGGCCCGCATCGGTCCCACGTCATCGCTGTTCAGTCCCGACGGGTCTAGCGGCTGCCGGACAAAGTGATTGAGGCGGTTCTGGGACAGATCCTCCCCCACCGCATCCATCCCAGCCGAAGTCACGAACAGCCCGACCGCCGGGGGCCCCGTGCCATCTCCCACCGGGATCAACTCAAAACGCCCGGTCGAGCCCTGGAAAGCAACGGGCAGAGGGTCTTTGGGCTTGATAATGCCGACAACCTCTAGGTCCGTGACCTCGGTCTCGCCCCCGATGAATGTGAAGGTCCATTGATCGCCCACGTGGATCCCGGCATTGTCGGCGGCGTCCCGCCCCACCATCACCGCAATGCGACCTTCTTCCGTCCTCGCGTCCGTCGCGAAGCGCCCATCGGTCAGTACAACATTGCGATCAAGCTCCGGGAAAAGCTGGAACTGCGCGACAAGCGGTTGCGGCTGTGAGTCGATCCCGCCCTGGAGCGAGGTCGTGATCCGGGTCGGAGGGCCAGCCAGACGCGCCAGGTGTCGATCGGTCGCGGCGGCGATATCGGCGTCCACGAGCGCGGTCGCTGCGGCCGTCGTGGGTTGCCGGACTCGCTCGATCGGGTTGGTGAAGATCGCGGCCGGTTGTTGGTCCAATAGGCGCTCCAAGGCACGGTCGGCACTGGCGTCGCCAAAGATTGGCGCGAGCGCCAACACCCCCGATGCCAAGGTCATAACGATCGTCACGCCCAGCAGGAATCGCCAGCCCGAACGGAGTTCGGTCAGCGTCCAGATACGAAGGATGAAGAACATAGACAGACCCGGGCCGCCAAGCGGCACTGACTCGCTCAAGGAGCGCCACCACTTCAAGATGTGCGCAAAGAGTATTGCGTGCGTCAGGCTATGAGGGAATCCCGCGTACGGCCCAAATTCTCAACGCAATTTAGGGCAGGCGATAGGCGGCCCCGGAATTCTCGCCGTGCGCGGCGGTATCCGCCAACCACGCCCCCGCCACAACATACGAGTCGTTCAGAAACATCCGCCATCCGAAGTTGGCGTCCACCCCCGCCTCCGCGGAGTCATCCGGCAAGAGCTGCGCCACCTGCGTCCACTCCGCCGCTGCCCGCTGGAAGAGGTACGCCCCACCCGTGGCAATCAAGCCCAGCGTGTCGTGGTCCCGCCGTGGTGCACCCACGGCAAGCAGATCGCCACGCAGTTCCAGGCTGAATCCGAACCAGTCCCCCGGAACCGTGTCATGACCCACGAGCGTCTGCTGCGCCTCCCGGCTCGATCCTCCCAAAGCCCAACTGGACGCGCCTCGCTCGTAGAGGTTGACCGCGCCGGAGGCGGCGCCGCTCGCCTCGCCCACTGAGCCAATCGCGATCACCTCGGCATCGATATCCACTGCGGCCCCAAAGGAACCAAGCGGCGCGGTGGTGGGCGATTGCAGCCGGGAACTGAAATCCCAATCGGTCTCGTTCCGCTCGTAGACGTACGCGGCACCGGCGCTGAACACCGTCCCGATCGTCGTGCCCGGCGCCCCGATCACGATCGCGTCCCCGTCAATCGCCACATCGCCACCAAAATCGTCCCCTTGCTGTGGCTCTGGCCCCTGCAGCTTCGCTTCCTGCACCCACTGGCCCGCCGTGCGCCGGAACATGTAGACGGCGCCTCCGAGAGGCCGCACGTCCCCCACCGCGACCCCGTCGCCCGGCGCGCCCACGGCAAGCACGTCCCCTTGCACATCCAGCAGATATCCGAAGGCTGTGCCGGGCCGTGGATCGGCGGGCTCCACCCTCGCCACCTGAGCCCAGCCACCTGTGCCACGCTCAAACAGATACACGGCCCCACTTCCCCGATCGTCCTGCAGTGGATCGAAGAACGGCGATCCCACGGCGATCAGGTCGCCATCGATCCGCACCCACCGCGCGAACCAATCCCCGCGGCTTCCGTCGTTCGCGACCAGCCGCGCCGTCTGCGTCCACCGATCACCGTTCAGCTCGAAGACATACGCGGCCCCCGCGTCCGTGCCCAATTCGTCGTCGAAGGGCGCCCCGATGACCATGGTGTTCCCGCTCATCGCCCCCGACCAGCCGAACTCGTCACCCAACCCCACCTCATTGCCCACGAGCCGTACCTCCGTCGCGTCCACGCCGCCAAAGATGCCGGTCGGCTGGGGGCCGAAGGGCCAGGTTGACTGGTCGGTCGCAATGACGAAGTACGGACGCCCAAACTCCATCCGGTCGAAACCCTGTAACAGACCCGGTAACCCCGGGTCCCAAAGTTCCCATCGCAAGCTCCCGGTCAGATCGCGCCCCACCCGCCTCGCTCTCCCAACCGGCACGGCATCGAACGCCCGGCTCGCAGCCTGGGACGGGCCAAGGTAGACGAGACTATTGCTCCCACGCGCAAGCCTCTGCGGCTGCGGAAAGGCAGGGGGCTCCCCGTCAGCGAAGTTCCAGGCGACGGGAGCCGTGCTGACGATGAAGTACGCCCCGCCAAACTCCAACCGCGACAATCCTTGCACGCCCTCCGGCAGGCCGGCGTTCCACGACCGCCATGGCGAAGCGGTCCCAGAGTCTTCAAATCGCCAAACCGTCGACACGAGGCCAACCACGTTGGTCAACGCGTCGACGATGGGGAGCGTCGGCCCCAGATACGCAACGTAGGTCGTGCCGCTGCCCAGACTCACACTGCCGGGCAAGGGGCCCGGTTCGGTGATCGCTCCGGGCACGTCATCGTCTTGCGCAACGACCTCTTGCCCCGGCGTCGCCCCGCCCAGCAGCGAGCCCCCGACGACCGACCCGACAACGAGAACGGTGAGGACAAGAGCCCTGTGCAAGAACAGCCGTGGCACCACGCACTTGAGCGAGAACAACTGACAGTCCTCCCGCTAAGAAAAATCCGTGATCGTCGTGAAGCCGACGGTCTGGAAATTCGTCATCGAGTCGATCGCCTGCGGATGCAGCGCGCCCGATGCCACCATCTTCAGCATCGGGTCGTAGTGATGGTTCGGATTGCCAAGCGAGCCCCGAAACTCGATCTCGCTCATTGTGATGAGATCGATCGGCAACGAGACCTGCCCCTGCTCGGCGGCGGAGGTCACGCCAATCTGCACGTGGATCCCCCCTTTGCGCAGCGAGTTGATCGAGTTCAGCATTGTCGCCTGAATGCCGAGTGCGTCGACCGAAACGTCCGCGCCACCCTTCGTAGTCTCCTTCACGGCCTCGGCGACATCGACCTCGGCGGCGTTGACGACCTCCACCGCTCCCTCTTTCCGTGCTTGAGAGAGCTGCCCTTCGTCCAAATCCACGGCGATGACCTGCCCACCGAGGGCGGCGGCCACTTGCACGGCCGAGAGACCAATCCCCCCACACCCATTCACGACGCCCCAATCGCCGCCCGACACTTCGCCGCGATCGGCCACGCCGTGATATGACGTCATGAAGCGGCACCCCATCGCGGCGCCCCCTTCAAAGCTCACGTCGTCGGGCAGCGGGATGGCATTGAAGTCGGCGAAACCGATCGCCGCAAACTGCGCGAAACCGCCGGTGCGCCCCCCGCCGCTATCACAGACGTTGTACTGGCCCGCAATGCAGTACTGACAGGTCCCGCAGCCGTTGTGGAACGGGGTCAGCACGCGCATCCCCGGCCTGATCTGCTGCACCTCCGCCCCAACCGCTTCCACGACGCCCGCCTGCTCATACCCCAGGACCGTCGGCAGAGGCGGTCGCACGCCGGCCCACGTCAATTCCCCTTGCCAGATGTGCCAATCGCTGCGGCAGACCCCACACGCTTCCACCTTGATCAACGCCTCCTTCGGCCCGATCTCAGGATCGGCGAACTCCCGCACGACCAAGGGTTCTTTCACCGCTTCCATCACGGCAGCTTTCATGACACCCGCCTTCTTGGACCCGCGAACGGATCAGGTATCCGCCCAACTAACTCGTCCGGACTCGTTCAGTGGTTCGCGAGAGTCTAGCGCTCACGTCGCCAATAGCGTTGGTATCCGCCCCAGCGCACCGCCTCAGCACACCTCCAGCCCATTGGCGACCAGCAGCCACTCCGGGACGGCCTCGTCACAGGCGGCCAGGGCATCGCGATTGAGCGATGTGAGCACAATCGATGTGGCGAGAAACGGCGACACCGAATGCGATGGTACGGACACATCCAGACGGCGGCCGCGCGCCGCTGCAAAGCCCGCAAGATAGCCGTTGGCCCAAGCCGTCCGGGTCGATGAGAGATCGATCTCCCCGCCGTCCCCTTCCGCCGCGGCGAGCTGGACCGGAAGCTCCGGCTCCCGGGGCACGCTGGGTGCCGGTCCGCCTGAGCCATCGCTGAGCACAACGATCAAACCCATCGTCAGGGCGCCGGCCACATAGATCGCCACGAAGCGTACCCAGCCCGGCACCCGGCGCGGGGGCTGCCGTTCGGCGAGCGCCTCCATCGGCCTGCGCCAGTCCCGACTCACGACATCCCTCGCATCCGCCTGCTACCAGAAGTCTAGCCGCGAGCGGGGCGGGGCGGATGCGGTCGGATCTCGAAATCAGTCCGGATAGGGTGGCGCTGGGCGTCTATACGTGGGTCGGGGTATCGCGCTGGAACGACGCGACGGCGCGGACACGGGTCGGGATCTGGGTTCGGACCATATCGGGCCCCATGTTTATCCCGCCGGTGATCAACGCCAATCCCGCCACGACGAGGCCGGTCTGGTAGGTGCTCTGCAGTCCGATGCCGCCGAGGCCAAGCAGGAGGAGTCCCACAGCGAGCGGATAGGTGCCGAGCCGCACCGTCGCTATCACGGTGTAAGTCAGGGTCCCAGCCGCTGCGCCGTACACAACTGCCGGGAAGTAGCCGGCGAGGCCGAAGCTCCACAGCGCGAGAATCTTGGTCGCGGCGCCATTCGTCAGCAATGACCCCAACACCACGACGCCAACCAGCGCGCCGATCGTTGCCGCTCGACGATCGAGACCGCGCACAAACAGGACAGTTGAGAGCGCAAAGGCCAACGCCATTCCTTCGGCGACGACCAACAACGTCGAATCCGCCAGGAACCCCGGCGCGGTCGCACCGCCTGTCTGACCCACCGCGTAGGCGGCACTCAGCACGAACGCGGCGGCGAAGAACGCGAGCGGAAGTGCCCGCCCCCCACCACATGCGCGCGCCGCCCAGGGCGCAAGCGCAACGACCACCGCCAAGGAGACGAGTGCGAGCGTGCGTTGATCCAATACCCCAGCCCGCCCCAACCCCGCCGACAGGAGGAACGCGAGAACCGCTGTTGTCGCCAGAGCGGCAGCTGGTGTTCGCAGACGTGGCTGCGACACCATCCAACCGACCAGGAGCAGCACCAGCAACAGCGTCGCCATGAAATACGCCAGACGGCCCGTCTCGGCAAGAACGGTGTAGGGACCACTGACATGTTCGATGCCAGGCAAGTGGATCGCCGTGCGAGTGAACAACCGCAAGACGACGAACTCCACGAGCGCGGTGCCCGCGAGTCCCAGGGCCAGCCAGCGGAATGAGATCCGCTGGCGGCCCATGTGCCTGGTCCCAAGTTGGGATGCCAGCACCGTCATGCCTTAGCTCTTCTCAGACTGGAACCTGTTGAACATCATCACCAGGAGGAACAGGACCAGAGGAACAGCGATGGCGATGGCGACGGCCGCCCCCACGTCCAAGCCACCGTCGTCGTCATCCGCCGTCAGGATGCCATCGGGGCTGTCGGGTGGCGTCGTATCGGCTTCCTCGTCGGCTCCCACCGTTTCGCTCGGTCCCGCGACCTCCAGTCGCAAGAACTGCGACACCGACTTCTGTCCGTTGCGATCGTCATTGCTGCCATCCCAGACGGCGATCGCGAGGTCTGTCATAGTACCCGCGGCGAACGTCGCCTGGTCCGAATCCGCCGAGACTAACGGACGCGCCAAGACCACGGTCCACTCATTGTTGCCGTGCACACCCGCACCGACGACCGTCTGGTCTCCCGAAGGCCCCAGGGTGCCGAACGACCGCGCCACCAAGTTCTGCGCCGCTCCGGCTACCGCCTGCACGTTGCCCACGTAAGCTGCTGGTGACTCGAAGAGCTCCTCACCCTCGAAGTGGTAGGTGTCGACGGAGATGCCGGGGCGCTCGAGCGCCGGGTCCAGCGAGACCCCCCGCTCGGCGTCGGCCCGCCAGTACCAGATGTTGACCCCGGCATCCGCCTGGCCCATGCAGACCGCCGGCACGCTCGTCGCGGACTGCGCCGGGAACTCAAGCGCCACCGCGTCGCTGAACTCTTCCGTCGCGAACGTCAGGTCATCGACGGAGTCGTCCTGCCAGACCGCCCGCACGTAGAGCGTGTCATTGAAGTGCGCGGCCTGCGCCGTGATCGTCGGGACCACACCGCCCGCTGGATAGAAGAAACTCTGCGCCGTCAGCGTCAGCTCGACCGGCGGCGCCGAGTCCCACACAGCAGCGTTTGGGTCGGTGCCGGGATCGCTCGTCGCCTCGACTGCGGTCAGCAACGGCGTCTGCGCCGTCGCCATGTTCCACTCGGTCACTCGCAGCACTACCGCCAAAACCACAATCAACAGCAGCGCCGTCAGGAATCGCGGGCTTCGTCCAAGAGTTGCCAACTGCACGACGTTCACCCCTCTCCTTGAATGCTCTCTATCGGAATCAGCTCATCGCCACCGTCGGCGACGGGGCAATCCACCCCGCAGCCGTCCTCATCCATCGGCGGCGGCATCGGCATCGGTTCGTCCAGTGATCGCTCGGGCGTGATCCCGCGTGTCTCAAGCTCCACGCCGATCCAGGCGTTCAGCAGCTCGCCCACATGGCGATAGAATGGATGCTTCGCCGCCAACGCGACACGACCGCCAAACTGCGCTCCCCAGCAACCCAGATGTTCGCGAAGAAACAGGTCCTGGGACCGTTCGCATTCGGCAGCCTCGGCGGCAAGTCCTTGTTCCAGCGCCATCGCCTCTTGCTGCGCCACGTGGCGCATGAACTCCAGCTCCGCGCCGATATGGTCGGGGCGCTCTCGTTCTGGGCCCCCTACCTGCAGCCCATGCGCCCGGAAGAAGCCCGCGACATCCGCCATCGCCTGCGCCTGCTGGAAGACGTCCTTGACGCTGTACGCCGTCTCATTCGTCGGACAGTCGGGGGAGACGATGTGGGAGAACTGCATGTTGTAAGCATGCTGCAGCTCCTGAATGGGGGCGTCCATAGAGGTCAAGACACGCCGCATCGCTACTCCCAGGGACTCGTCCGCCGCGTCGGCCACGGCCTCAAACAAGTCCCCCAACTGCTCGCGCAGCAGCGTCAGGCGTTCCTCATTGGGATAGGCGATGGTCTGGCTCAGCAGGGCGTAGACCACGCTCCGCCCAACCGCTTCCACCTTCGCCTCTTCCTTGTCGATCGTGGGGGCGACCATGACTTCTGCTCCTTAGATCGAGTTCTGCTTGCCCGGCCGCTCGAAGAACGGCTCTTGCACACTGATTCGCACGATCTCGTTCCCGTCGGCGCCGAAGCCCACGGCTGTGTCGTTGAAGATCTCCTGTGTGCGACCGTTGACGGTAATCTCGTTCACCTTCGGTCCCTGCTCGATGTCGAAGCGGAAGATCACCGCCTGCGCCGCCCGGAAGAGCTGCAATAGCGCCAAAAGCTCGCGTGATGGATTCGTGTAGCGGTCGATCGCCTGCTCCACGCCCGGCCCGAACATCTGGTGCAGATAGTCGCGCGGCACCCAACGCGGCGGGATGTAGTACACGTTCGGCTGCGTCCCAAACTGGGGGTACATCGGCAACGCCACCTGCTCCTCGTGAACGAGGTAGTAGAGCGGATTGTTGGGCTCATGCAGCCACTGTCCATCCGCCCCCACATCGACCAATCCCTGCATGCGGATCTTGCCGACACAGGAAGTCATGCACCGCGTTTCGGTCGGCAGCCCCTCGGTCAGCGGCTCCAGTCCCTCCAGCCGCGGGAAGCAGCCGATGCACTTCTCGGACGTTCGCGTCGTGGGCCGGTACATGGCCTTCTTATAGGGGCAGGCCTCCACGCACTTTCGGTAGCCACGGCAGCGCTCTTGGTCAACCAAGACGATGCCGTCTTCCGGTCGTTTGTAGATGGCGTTGCGGGGGCACGCGGCAAGGCAGCCCGGGTAGGAGCAGTGATTGCAGATCCGCTGGAGGTAGAAGAACCAACCGTCATGCACTGGCAGAGTCGCGCCCTGCTTCGGGAATTTCGTCGCGGCGTCCTCGAAGATGTTCGGGGCTTTCCAATCGTCCTCGGGTGGCAGATACCCCGTGACGCGGGCTTCCGTGCCGTCCGCCGTCTCGAAGATTGTCTTGCCGTTGAAGACACCGTATGGCTGCGTCGGGGTTGCGGACCGCAAGGAATCCCACGTCTGTCCGCCGGGATCCAACTCAGACTGCTTCGAGAGCAAATTGACATCCCAGTGATGCGGATACCCGCCAAAGGGCTTCGTCTCCACGTTGTTCCACCACATCAGCTCTTGGCCGGGTGAGAACGTCCAGGTGGACTTACACGCCATCGTGCAGGTCTGACAAGCGATACAGCGATTGATGTTGAACACGGCAGCGAACTGCCGCGTTGTGTCACCCTCGCCGTAGGGATACTCCATCTCACGCCCGAGTTGCCAGTTATAGACCTGGGCCATCACATGACCTCCCCGTCCGACGCCAGGCCGATAACCGACGCCAGATCTGTGCCAAACACGTCTTCGATGATCGGGCGGACGAATGCCTCGCCCCTTCGCTCGTAAATGGCGTGAACCCCCGCGTATGTCGCGAGCTGGAAGAGACGCAGGATCCGCTCTGGGCTGAACCCCATCATCGCGAACTCCTCGGTCACGCAGCGCGCCATCACTGCGTCGGGGTCAACACCGGGCTCCGTCTCGTAACGAAGTGCAACGAACGCATACGGGTCTTCGCTCTCCGTTTCCTTCTTGAGCTCGGTCGGCTGAGCGCTGGATTCAGGCATCGTCATCCCCCTACAGGCTCAACAAGTCGCCGGCGATGTAGCGCCGCATCATGTCATCCTCACCACCGGGGCTCTTGCCGGTCGTCCCAGGCGTCCATAACCCCTGGTCGCCCAGGCCGCCGTCCGCCGCCTTCGTGATCCGGATCAAGGTCTCCTTGGGAACCGTATTGACCGCGTGGTTATCGGCTTCGCCACCAAACAGGAACCCGGTCGCAACCTTCGCCTTGTGGAACAGCGTGTCCGTCTGATGCATCGGCATCGCCCAGTCGCGCGTCACGCTTTGGTGCGACCCGTAGCGGAAGTTCGACTGATAACCGGTATCGGCGGACAAGGCCCGGCCGTCCGGGCGCGACTCGTGCGCGGCGACGGTCTTCTCAGTGGCGATGAAGCTGCCATGCTTCATCATCGTGATGCCGCGGGGATAGGCGGGATTGAACTTCACGCGAGCTATCAGGCGCGCCACCTTGTAGAAAGGATCGTCTTCTGATGCACCCCGGTACGGACGATCGCGTGGGTTGGCGTCGATGTAGACGTAGTCGCCATCGGCGAGCCCGAGGGCGCGGGCATCCTCCGGGTTCATGTGCACCTGCTGATCGCCCACGGACGGCAGACGCGGATCGCTGCGATGCGGGTCCGCGAAGTTGCTGGCCCAGAGCACGTTCCAGTCCACCACGGCCCAGGAGGAGTGCACCGTGTGCCGCGTCTTCGGCGTCATGAAGTAGAGGTTGAACCCCTCTTCCCAGAGCGGGTTCGTCGTGTCCTTCACCTCAGACCAGGGAAGCCGGACGTTGCGCACGGTCCGCAGATCCGCATCGAGTTCGTCCCACGGAATCCCGAAATCATTGGGGCGGATCAGCGGGTTGGAGCTAACGATGACGTTCGGCAAGTACGGAGTCGCTTCAGGCCCCTCCCGGTGCACGATGAAGTTCTCGCCGTACTCAATCGCCTCGGGAATATCGCAGTAGGAGTCTAGTCGGCCAGTCTCCGTGAAGAACGGCACACTGTCCTGCACCTGCTCCCAGAACGGGACGCGGGGGTAGGTCCGGAACTGCATCAACGCGGCGCCGGGCTCGCCGAAGTCGCCGTTCATCATCTCGTCATAGCGGTAGCCGCGGGTCGGCCCGGAAGAGTCCAGCAGCCGCTGCAGATAGATGTCCGTCCGTCCTTCGCGAGTGAACTTGTAGAGATCGCGGAAGCGTTCATCGCCTGTAACATCGGCCAGCGCGGCGGTGAGATCCGCCTGAATCTGGATGTCGTCCCTCGTGTCGTACATCGGCTGGACGTTGTTACCTTCGCCGCCCCAGACCTGCAAGAAGGGGTTCGAGCACGACCCGGTGATCTCAGGCTGTTGGAACTCTGCCCAGGAATTGGCGGGCAACGTGAAGTCGGACAGCTCGCCAGACGCCGTCATCTCAATGTCTTGATTGACGATCAGATCGATGCGCGGAAGCACGTTCTTGATCACCCCATACACCCATTTGGCGTTGTTGATGATGTTGACGTTCGCGAACCACATCACCTTCGTCGGCGTTGGCATGTGCGTCTTGCCGGTGAAGTTGCGCCGGCCCTCGTCGGTCTCCACGATCAAGGCCTCGTCGCCGTGGTCCCAGTAGGAGGGCTCTTCGTCCTTCGCGTGGCTTTTGACGGAGATCTCCTTGCCGTCCACCGTGGGGTCCAGGTTTAGGTCAAACGGGTTCTCCGCGATCCAACCCTTGAACCCCGGACCTGATTCTGGGGTGGCCTGGAACAGCGCGGCTTTGTAGTTCCCCGCCCAGGTGTGGCAGCCGCCGCCAAGGACTCCGATGTTGCCTGTGAGCATCAGCGGTAGATAGGTAGCGCGGTTGTGCAGAGTGGCATGGAACCAATGGTTGATGCCTTCCCCTACATGGATGGCGACCGGGAAGATCGTGGCGATGTCCGTTGCCAGCTGGTCGATCAGCTCCTTCGGCGCGCCGGTGATCTCCGCCGTCGTGTCCAGGTCGTAGTCCTGAAGGTGATCCCGATACGCCTCCCAGAGAGTCAGAACTTCCACCTCTGTCCCATCGAGTAGCGTCACCGTTCCTCGGTAGCTCAGTTCCGGGTCAATTCCCTGCGCCTCCATGGCGTCTCCCACGTCGTCGCGGGTGATGGCACGTAGATCGCCCGTAGTGGAATCGAAGACGACGAAGTCGTGGAGCTGGTTGTATTGGCCCTGCTTGAGGCCGTGCAACGCGAAGCTCGGCCCATCCGCTTTCAAGCCAGGCGTGTAGTCAACGAACAGGTCGGCAGGGTTGAGCCGCTCGAGCGTGTCCTCACGAATCAGGAGCGGGAAATCCGTGAACCGCTTGACGAACGGCTCGTTGTACTGCTCTCGATCCATGATCAGCTTCGTCACTGTCAGAAAGATCGATGTGTCGCTGAGACCCGGTCGTACAGGAATCCAGTAATCTGACTTCGTCGCCGGCGGGCTGTACTCCGGCGTGATCGATACGATCTTGCCCCCCTGCTCCATGACCTCATGGAAGAAGTGACTCTCGGGCATCTTATTCTCAACCAGGTTCTTCCCAACCTGGATGTGCAGCTTCGAGTGCCTCAGTTCGTTGAAGTCCACATCCGACGTCTGCAAGCCGTGGACGAACGGATGGCCGGGCGCCTGGTCTCCATGCCAGGTGTAGTTCGACCAGCGGCGCCCCCCCAGCGCTTCGCCCTCCGGCACTCCGCGCACGTGGACATCCAGCAGCGACAAGGCATTACAGGCGCGATAGAGGCCGTACTTCCCTAGAACGCCCGTCAATCCCATGCCGCCGCGGAACTTGAAGGTCCGCGTTCCGGCCCCACGCATCTCCTCGATCATCTCGGGCTGGTATCCCTCATCGGCCAGGATCTGCGCCCCCTCTTCGCCGGAGTAGCGGGTGGCGATCTGCTTCATGCCCTGCGCGATCAGCTGGAGCGCATCGTCCCATTCGATCCGTTCCAGAGTGTCGGTGCCGCGCGAGTCAAACTTGTACTCGCTGCGCGCCGCGGCATCGAGGGGCGGGAACCCGTCGTCGGCCCAGCGCTTCCAGCCCGCGCGCACCATCGGGTGCTTGAGACGGTAGGGGCCGTGAACCCGGCGCTGGAACGTGAAGCCCTTCGAGCAACCCCGCGGATTCCAATGCTCCGTGGACGTATTGCCATCCAGATCGCCAATCCGGCCACCATCGTAGTTCTGCTCTGTGCGGATCATGATTCCGTTGCGCAAGAACCCCCGCAGCCGGCAGTTGTGCGTGTCGTTCGGCGCACAGACGAACGTGAAGCTGGAGTCGTACGCGTACTGGTCTCGATAGACCTGTTCCCAATCACGACTGGGGTACGCTTCCAGCGGGTTCGTGATCCCTTCCGCGGGCTGTAAGAAAGCCAGCTGGCCCTCCGCGTACACTGCCGCGACCCCGGCCCCGGCCAAGGTGGACAATTTGAGGAAGCTTCGTCGACTGATGGGACGGGACATGCGCGACCTCCCTGGCAATCGAGTCCCGGATTCGAATTCTCGAAGCGGTGACTCGGTCCTTGAGGTCCAAGGTTGGCCCGCGTGGCTATATACGGCATGATCTGCGTCATACGCAGGTGAACGATCAGGTGGAGACCTTAGTGAAACAGTGCACAAACGAGATTCACGGCGCTCCACGTGGTGCGCGGGTCGTGCGCCTCCGGGCTGCACGACGCAGATCACACCGGCGCGTTCTAGCTCGGGTCGTCTGGTGAGAGACCTCGCGAAGGCGGAGAAAGCGGGAGCTCAGACGCCGGGATCGCTATCTGCCCCGGTGCCGACGACCTCTCCAGTCCAGTCCAGCGCGTACTCACGCGCGGTGCTAGTCGATCAGCTGGATGAAGCAGAAGATGGATTCGGCCAGGCTGCAATCGATCAACCCGCCGCCGTCGCCGTTCAACGGGACCCCTGACAGCGTGGTGGGCGAGTCCGTCACGAACACCCCAGCGATCTCGGCTTGCCCCTGGCCCCCGGAGACCAGGAACTTCCACTTGTTGGCGTCGACATCCTCAAAGGTGCGCTCGGCGTCCAGGAAGAACATCGTCAGGAGGTAGGGGCGGGCGCTGCCTTGGTCATGGAGGTTGACCGGAGTCGTCCCGTTGTCCTCGAGGAAATCCTCGTCCACGACGGGCATCCACATCATCGCGGTGCCTTGATTCAACAGCGGGTTGCAGTGCCAGGTCCCGTCGTCCGCGATGCCATCGCGGTCGGCGTCCGCCGCCAGGATCGAGGCCCGAATCTCATCCCAGGTAAAGCAGCCGCGGATTCGGGCTAGCTCCAGCCGCTCCTGCAAGCCCTGCAAGGCCTGCCCCGTCGCGACGCCCGTCTGGGTCTGCTCCACCGGATCCAGCGGGTTGCTGGAGCCGTGGGCGAGACATTCACGCGTCGTCTCATTCTCGGAGCCGATGATGTCAATGTACCCCGCGTTCGGCTGCCCGGCCCCGAGCCGAAGGATGGTCACATACGGCCCCAAGCCGGTGTGGTCGAGCAGAAGGAGATCCGCGCCGGCCTGTTGATTCAGCGCCAACCCGTGTTCGTTCAGCTCCACGCCGAGACAGGTGACTCCCGGCCCGGGCAGCCGCGAACCGGCAGCCGTGCGGTCGCTGTCGCGAACACCTCCGGCTCGCCGAAGCTGAGCGTGCCCTGGAAGCCGGAGGGCGCCTACTTGCGCCCCGCCACGCGGAGTCCGGCAAATCGACCCCCCAGGATCGCTTCGCCACTCAGAGCCGGGAGCGAGCCCCGCATCTAGTTCATTCCGCGTGGATCCGGAAGATACGGCGGTGCTTCGTATCCGAACAAGGTATGTGGACCGGACGTGTGCATTCGGTCAGCCAACGCCCCCCGCAGGGGGCCGCCGGGGAGCGGCCTCCCGTTCGGGTGGCGATGCAGAGCCCGGGACCCAACAGGGTCAGGGGCCTACATGAACAGTGACCGTGTCACAGCGGTCGTCGCCGGTTATCCGGCACGACGTCGTCACCCGGGCAGGTCTATTCGACGCGGGAGAGCGCCGAAGTCGCTAAGCAGAAACTCAGCTGACCGTCACTGTAACCGTGCCGAGCACTTGCCCACCGTTCCCGTCATCGACGGTATACGCGAACGCATCTGGCCCCGTAAAGTTCCCCTTCGACTTGTATGTCACTGTGCCGTCGGCCTCGAGCTTGACACTCCCGGCCGTCCCGGTGTCGTCAATCGTGAGCGTCAACGTGTCCCCATCTGGGTCCGAGTACGCATCCAATATGTCGATGTTGATCGCCTGTCTCTTGTCCGCGTCGCGATCCAAAGAAGGTCCGTCAAACACCGGGACGTTGTTCGGCGCGACGCTGACCGCAACGGTGTCCGTATCACTCCCGCCCAGGTCGTCCGTGACCGTCAACTCGAAGATCAGTTCGGCACTCACGCCCGGTGCATCGAACGAGGGGCCATCAAGTGTCGCGTCGTCGAGCGTGACGAGCGGGCCTGAGGTCTGCAGCCAACTGAAGGTGATCGTGTCTCCATTGGGGTCAGAGCTAGCTGACCCATCGAGGGTGACCGGAACGCTTACATCGACGATCTGGTCGGGTCCGGCATTGGCAACGGGATCGTCGTTCACGATGATCGTGACCTCGGCCGTCGAGCACGCGGGCGAATCGCCGTCGTCGCAAACCTCGTACGTAAAAGCGTCACTGGCCGTGTCGGCGCCGGTATGCGTGTAGCTGAACGATCCATCCGGATTCAGCGTGAGGTCGCCGTGGATCGGCAGGCTCACGGGGCCCGAGACGGAGAGAGTGTCTCCCTCCGGGTCCGTGTCATTCGCGAGCACGCTTGTCGCACCCGAATCCAACACCGATACAGTGCCACCTTCCCCAACGGTGGCGCCATCGGCCACGGCGTTCGGCGGGTCGTTCACAGGATCGACGTTGATGGTAACCGTCACCGTGTTGCTGTCCGCCATTCCATCACTCGCCGCGTACGTGAACGAGTCTTCGCCATCAAACGCGGCGTCCGGCGTGTACTCAAACGAGCCATCCGGATTGAGGATCAGCACGCCATCGGTCGGTCCGTTCACCAAGTGCACCGAAAGAGGATCGCTATCAGCGTCGGAGTCGTTACCCAGAACACCCGGTTCGACAACGACCAAGGAGAGGCCTTTGTCCACGCCGTAGGCGTCGGCTTGGGCCACCGGCGGCAGGTTGAAGCCGAGAACGTAGGCAAACATTTCGAGGTCCGGGAACTCGTCGTCGAGCCCCACCTGGCCGGCGCCCGGCTCGCCCACCTGGGTCTGCATGGACCACATGATGGGGAGGTCACGGTTGGCCCCGTCTCGTCCGATCTCGGCGAGATCGAAGGTGAAAGCGAGACCGGTCGTCCCGACGAGGTCTACCACCATGCTGGATAGCCCGCCGCCTTGCACGGCACCCCGCACGAACTTCGTCGTGACGTCGATTCCGCTATCGAGGACCGACGGGTCGAAGAGGCCCGTACCGGGATCCGTCGACCCCAGGTCCAGCTGCAAGCGGTACTGAATGTCCTGTTCCTCGGACGTGTTATCAAAGTCGATGTCGCCAGCCGCGTAGACCGTGATCGTCATGGTCGTGTCGCCGGTGACGACCCGGCCGGCCAAAATGTCCGCGTCCGCTCGAGCTGAGTCCGAGCCCGGTTCGGTGCTCGGGATGAGGTCGACATCGTCGATGCCGACGCCCCCGCCTGCATCCGCTATCCGGAGCATCGCCGTGACGTCCGCCTCCGACGTGTACCGGTGGCGAACGAGGAAGGTCAGATCGCCTGCTGGGCTGACATCGAACTCCGCAATGTCCGGGTTCGTGTCCTCCAGGACGCCGCCCACGAAGGTGCCGTCGCCGAAGTCCCAGATGTAGGAGACCGGCCCAGTCAACGTGTCGAAGCCAGGCACGATCGCGCGGAAGAACGTCGGCGCTTCCACGGAGAAGGATTGGTCGATGCCCGCGTCGATCGTGACCACGCTAGCGCCGCCCGAGCCCTTCCCCGTGTCCAAGTAGCAGTTGCTGTTGGCGTCACAGACGTAGATCAAGAGTTGCTCGTCCTCGGCGGGGTCCGCGATCCGGATCGTGAACGTGTCGTCCGGGCCCCGCGCCGCAGCCAACTCGGCATCGGAGAGGTCCGCGTCGCCACTGCCATCGTCGAGCGGAGCCGGCGCAACGCCGCCCGGGCTGACCAGCAGAATCAGGATGCGATCGACGTCATCGCCGTCGGCGACATCAATGATGACATCCACGCTATTCCCCGCTTGCAGATCGACGTTCAAGACGTCAGGCGGGTCGAGGTCGAGCGGAGAGGGGGAGCGCAGCAACTCGATCGTGAGACTGGTGTAGATGCGCTGGATGCCGGTCACCGTCGCCGCATCCCCACTGGTGCACTGGAATTGCCCCGGCGTGATGACCAGCGTCTGGATGAGTCCGCCCGCTGTGTTCAGCGAGTTGACCGTGACGATGTCTCCCGGCCAGAAGGTCGACTGACAGATCTGCGGCTCCGTGGCGTCCGGCTCCCACTCCGTCGTCGGGCGCCCAATGACCGGATCGAACGGCAGCGAAGCCGGATCGCTGATCGGCACGCCGCCCGCTCCGACGTCGATGAACGTCGCACCGGTAACGAGCACAGCATGCACGGGATTGGGATCTTCCCCGACGAACTCCAGCGGCAGATCGATCACGATCCGCGGCTGGAGCGGCCGCCCGGCGGTCGACTGATGGTCGCCGTCGGCGGTGTAGTACTGCCCGTCGGGGTCTTCATCAGCATCTGTGACCAGGACGAGGTCGACCGGCGGCACCGCTACCCCGCCGATGATCGTCAGGTCGAGCGTCTCGTCTGGCGGCGTTACCTGCGCGACGTTGAGGGTCTCATCGGCGCCCACGCCGCCCGGAGCCACCACGCGGTACTGCGGTAAACCGTAGAGGGTGGTCTGAACTGAAGACTTCTCGTCGTACACCGTCATCGAAGCGAGTGAGGTCAGGTAGACGTGCTTCGCCGCCACCAGGGCGTCACCCGCGGCGATGCCCTCAGCCGCATTCGTGCTCAGAAGGAGCTCGGCAAATTCGACCATCAGCGCCTCGGTGCCGCCGATGCCCTCGTCATCACCCAGACCAAAGCCGGTGCTGGCGACGTAGATGGCACGCTGGATCGCCATGGCCTGGGCGAAGTCCATCGCCGGATCGAAGCCCAGTGTGGCCGGGTCCAGGCCAGACGCGACCGAGCCATCGGGCAGGTTGTAACCCGCGTGGCAACCGATGCTGAAGACGATGTCCCGGTAAAGCGCGGGAGCGCCCAGGTCTGGGACTTCCAGATCCGGGTTTCCAGCCGTTGCCACATCACTGGCGAACAGGAGGTCGGTGAAATCGTTGTTCGCGAAGCCGTTCGCCGCGACCCCGGCCCAGTGCGTGAAGTGCGCGTTGATCGCGCTGACGTCACGCAGGCCACAATCCGTCGCGTCGACTGATCCAGGCACGGCGGGGCCCGCCGGGATCCCGGAGTCATCGTCTAGGAAGACGCAGCGGAGCTCGTCGGCGGTCCAGTTGTTGTTGTTGAGCTTGATCGTGTCCAGGCCCCCGCCGAATTCGTCCTGACCGACGCGCAAGGCGTCGGCGGTGGCGTCGGTGCCATCGATGAAGAAGTCGTAGCCCGTCGCGAGCGCATCCGAGGGTTCCAGGATCCCTTGCTGTGCCGTCGGGTCGTCGTCAAGCACTCCATCGCTCAGGAGGAACGCCCGCGCTTGCGCCACGATCTCGATCGGCGTCTCCACCAAGCGGCCAATGGGGAAGTCCGGCACGTAGAGGGCGCGGCCCTGCCACTCCGTCGCCACCATGTCCACGAAGAAGTCGTCGGAGAGCATGTAACTGCCCCAGAGGGCGGAGAAGAGCGGGCTGCCGGGCTCCAGGAAAGAGTTGAGCAGGTAGAGCCGCTCGTTGCTGATGATCGTCTGGTCCGGCACACGCCGGAAGGGAATGATGTCGTCGTTTCCGACGATCACCACATAGTCGATGCCGGTGGGAGTGAGGGAATCGTCATCTTCTACGGTCACCATCTGGTCCGCGATAGTCGTCCGGATGTGATCGGTCACGGCGTTCGCCGCGTCGACGCTGCACGGGTGGTCGTCCCAGTAGTCGTAGAACGTTGTGATTTCTTCATCGATGACGGTAGCGCCGCCGGAAATTGAGATGATCTTGCCACGCACCAACTCATGGTCGGCGAGGTCCTGGAGGTCCTGGAGGAAAAGAGCCCAGGCGCCAGCGTCCAACCCGTAGATATCGCGTAGGCGATCCTCCTGGGTCACGAACAGGGTCAGTGGATCCTCGCCGGGAAGCGTCGCGTCATAGAGAACCTCTGTGCTTCCACCGTGGGAAATACTGAGGCGCTCATCGCATGCGGGCGAAGACGCGAACGCCAGTCCGAAGTCCGACAGGTCCGGATCGGCGCTCAACGCCGCCGCCAGCATCGGCATGGAGGACTCAACCTGTAGGGCGTACGGCGTGGCGCTAAAGGCGCCACTGGCGCCCACGACCGCCACGAAGAGCCGCGTGCCGGGGACGTCAATCCCGGCTAGCAGGACTTCGGACTGCAACCCCAGGTTGGCGGAGTAGCCCACGACCTCGACACCGGCGGGCAACGCACCCAGCGCCACTTCCACGAGCGCGATGTCGGTCGCGCCGACCGGTGCGTCCTCAAGGCCTGTGTAGGCCATCTGCGAAAGGGGTGTGAATGCGAACGGGTTCACGAAGTAGGGGCTGAACTCGGCACCTGTGCCCGCGAAGCCCGTGCCCGCGAACCCGGTCCCCGCAAAGCCCGTGCCCGCGAACCCGGTTCCGGCGAAGCCCGTCCCCGCGAACCCGGTTCCGGCGAAGCCCGTCCCCGCGAAGCCCGTCCCGGCGAAGCCCGTCCCGGCAAAGCCCGTCCCGGCGAACCCGGTCCCGGCGAAGCCCGTCCCCGCGAACCCGGTTCCGGCAAAACCCGTGCCCGCGAAGCCCGTGCCCGCGAACCCGGTTCCCGCGAAGCCCGTCCCCGCAAACCCCGTGCCCGCGAAGCCCGTGCCCGCGAACCCGGTTCCGGCGAAGCCGGTTCCCGCGATGTTCCGACCCTACGAAGCAGGGGCATCCCGGGTCAGACGAGCAGTCCGGAGCCCCGCAGATCTCGTCTCACCGCCGTTCAGGAAGGGACGATCCCGACGCTGGTCTTGCCCAAGAATGGGCGCACATCCAAGCCGGAGGCCTCCTCGATCCGGACGGCCCATGCCTCATCCTCATCAAGAGCGGCGAGGGCGATCCACTCCTCGTCCGTCATGCTGTCGCGCCAGGCAAAGAAGGGTTCCGCGTCGGGGCCCACGGGATGTCGAAGCGCGGGCGCGTCGGACTCCACAATCTCCACGATCTTGTCGCCCACCAGCTCGGCCGGCACTTGGACAGCCGTCAGCGAGGCGGCGAAAAAAGCCAACAGGCGATGCTGACCGGCGTACGGCGTTTCGCTCAGGTCATCCACCTTGTTGAAGATCTGCGTGGCGATCACTCCGGGCTCCACGATGGCGACCCGCACGTTGAACGAAGCGACCTCTTGTGCCAGCGCCTCGGTCGCTGCCTCCAGCGCCCACTTCGAGGCACAGTACGGCGCGTGCGCAGCAAACGAGAGCTGTCCCAGAATTGAGGTGACGTTGATAATGCAACCGCTCCCCCGCTCACGCATCTGCGTCAGCACGGCTTTCGTGCAACGCAACGCCCCGAAATAATTCGTCTCCATATCCTGGCGGAAGACGTCCAGATCCAAATCTTCCGTGGCGCCGGGATGCGCCACACCCGCGTTGTTGACCAAGATGTCAATCTCGCCTTTGAGCTTCGCCGCCTCAGCAAAGGCCTTGGCGACCGAGGCGTCCGAATCGACGTCCAGCGCCAGGATCTCGATCGGCAGCCCCTCCTTGGCCGCCAGCTCTTGAAGCTGGGGGGAACGGTCAGGATTGCGCATCGTCGCGATGACATCATGGCCAGCCCGCGCGAGCTGCGTGGCGGCCGCGAATCCTATCCCAGTACTTGCGCCCGTGATGAATGCCGTCGACATGGTGCCCCCTTTGTGAGTGCCTATACGTGAAACCTTGGCAGCGAGTATCGCCGATTCCGCGATTAAGCCCAACGCCAACCCAGTGCTCCTCGCGCGCCGGGCGAACTGGAACCAACGAGCGCCGAGCGGTCTCAATCGGGTACCCGTTGCATCTCATTCGGGGGAGATGCGCCCCTAGGGGCTGACGTCTCTGTTTTCGCGGTGGCACGATGGGTCCACGACTCAACGTTGCCCGTCTCACCACCGGTCGGGCCGGAGAACTTCCATGAGGACACCTCGAATCCTTGTTCGCACGCCAATGACGGTCGCGCTCGTAGCTGCCGCTCTGGCTGTGGGATCGCTGTCGGGCGCGGCCTTCGCGGTGGGAGGCGCGCCAGGTGCGGCTCCGGATCACGGACCCAACGGGGACCAGGGGCAAGGTCAGAGCCACTCCGACGGCGCGGGTGAGGGCGCCGGGTCGAACGCTGCCGGCGACGGGCAAGACGGCGAGCACGGGCTCAACGCTGGAAATGGCGATGACGCGGGAAGCAACAGCGCCTCGGCGCAAGGATCCGCCGCCCGCGCGGAACATGCACAGAACTCCGACACCGGCGTCGGTTCAGGCCAAGGGGACCCTCCGAACCTGGATGCGGATCTGGATGACGATGAAGACGACGAGGGCACCGGGCTGGCCAAGGGGCACGACAAGGACCGCGGTCCGCAAGGAAATCGGGGTCAGGGACAAGGGCTGTCGGGAGAATCGCAGGGCAACTCCACGCTGGCACAAGCTGACAAGGTAATGGTTTGCCATAGTCCTCCCGGCAATCCCGCGAAGGCCCGAACGCTGTCCGTGGACTCTGAAGCTGCCGCGGCCCACCTCGGCCAGCATGATGGCGACTCTGAAGGGGCCTGCTTCTAGGCCCCCGGACCTGACCGGCATCGTCTCGGCATCACGCACAGCGCTCCCTCCATGCACAGACGTAGCGGCGCCGATCCGCGCTAGGCTCTCCGAGGGGCACGGCTGTGCCCGTCACATCGAGGAGTCCGGCTGATGAGTACCCGCCGTCAACGCCGCAGCCGCGAGGCGGATTGGTCCGCCGAGCTGCAAGAGATCGAGCGGCGACGCGAACTCGGCAAGAAGATGGGCGGCCCCGAGAAGATCGCCCGGCAGCACGAGTTCCACAAACTGACGATTCGCGAGCGGATCGATGGCTTTCTGGACACCGGCAGCTTCCAAGAGATCGGCGTCATGGCTGGCTCCGGCGTCTACGAGAACGGCGAGCTGACCGACTTCAATCCCGCGGCCTTCGTGACCGGCTTGGGTTCCGTCGACGGTCGTTTGGTGGCGGTGGGAGGCGAAGATTTCACGCTGAGCGGCGGTTCGGGGGGCGGTGGACACAAAGGGCCCTCAACCTTCATGCAGCCCTTCGCCAAGGAGTACCGCATCCCGCTGGTGCAGTTCGCGGATGGCGCGGGAGCTTCGGCCAAGACGTATGAGGATGAAGGCCGAATGATGCTGCCAGACGGCAACATGTGGACGCCGGACGTCGAGTTGCTCGGGATGGTGCCTGTGGTCTCCGCCGTGGTGGGTTCGGCGGCGGGGCATGTGGCGGGTCGCGCGGCGCTATGCCATTTCTCAGTCATGACGAAGGGCTCCGGACAAATCTTCGCCGCCGGGCCACCGGTCGTGAAGCGGGCGCTCGGGGAGGACGTGACGAAGGACGAGCTGGGTGGCACGGATGTGCACGTGGTGGAAAGCGGCGTCATCGACAACGAGGCGATCGACGAAGCGGACGCCTTCCGCCAGATCCGGGCCTTCCTCTCCTACATGCCAAACAGCGTCTGGGAGACACCGCTCTATCGAACCCCAACGGATGATCCAGAACGGCGTGAGGAGCGTCTCGCCACCCTGATCCCCAGGGAGCGAAACCGCGCCTACGACATGCGCGAGTTGATTGGCCTGGTCGTCGACGACGGCGAGTTCTTCGAGATGCGCCGCGCCTTCGGATCATCGCTGCTGACATGTTTCGCGCGGCTGAATGGGTACGTCGTGGGGATCATCGCCAACGATCCACAGATCTACGCGGGCGCGATGACCCGCGACGGCGCCGACAAAATGACCCACTTCGTGGACCTCTGCAACGCCTTCAATATCCCGGTCGTGCTGTTCGTCGATGTTCCCGGATTCATGATTGGCAGCGCGGCGGAACGATCGGGGGTGATGCGGGCCGGGATGCGGGCGGTGATGGCCGCGACGCAGGCCGTGGTGCCGCACATCGCGATGCAAGTACGGAAGTCGTACGGGATGGCCGGCGACGCGGCATCCGCCGTAGGCGGCGCCGGCGCCACGAAGCTGCGGTTCGGCTGGCCCTCCGGGGAATGGGGGGCGATCCCAATCGAGGGTGGCGTGGCGGCGGCCTACCGACGGGTGATCGAATCGGCGGATGATCCGGACGCCAAGCGACAAGAGTTGGAGGAGCGGATGGTCGCCAATCGCAATCCATTCAAAGTCGCGGAGGCAATGGAGGTGCTGGACATCATTGATCCACGTGAGACGCGCCCTCTGCTCTGCAAGTTCATTCAGGCGGCGCAACCGAAACTGGCGCAGATCACCGGTCGAACCGGGGGCGTCCGGCCCTAACGTCCAGAGCCCGAACTCCAAGCCGCGGTCAGCAGGCGCTATCCTCCAGCGGTCGCGCCAGCGCGTGGCATGGAGGAGACGAAAATGCCCGATAGCCCAGCTCTGTGGTCGGCGACGCGCCAGGCGGAAGCGATCCGCCGCGGCGAATTGCGCAGCCTCGATCTCCTCGGTGAGTACATCGAGCGCATCGAACGGATCAACCCCGCGCTCAATGCGGTGACGACGACCAATTTCGACGCGGCACGCGTCGCCGCCAAGGAAGCGGATGATGCCGTTCGACGCGGCGACGCGCTGGGTCCGCTGCACGGGCTGCCCGTCACGATCAAGGACGCCCTGGAGACCGACGGCATTCGCTCCACGGGCGGCGCGGTGGAGCTGCGCGACAACGTCCCCACACGGGACGCACCAACGGTCGCCGCCGTGAAAGCGGCGGGAGCGATCGTGATGGGCAAGACGAACCTGCCGCGTTGGTCGGGGGACATCCAGGCCTTCAACGAGATCTTCGGAACCACCGTCAATCCTTGGGACAAGGAGCGGGTGCCGGGCGGCTCGTCTGGCGGAGCGGCCTGCGCCGTGGCGGCAGGGCTGACCTCCTTTGAAATCGGCACGGACATTGGCGGATCGATTCGCTTCCCCTCAGCGTTCTGCGGCGTCTTCGGCCACAAACCGAGCTTCGGGATCATCCCCAGCACTGGCTATCTCGACCACACGCTTGGCGGCACGACGGAGGCGGATGTGAACGTGGTGGGACCGATCGCGAGATCAGCGGATGATCTGAAGCTGCTGCTCAACGTCCTCACACGGAAAGAGCCGCCGTGGGTACCGGACCTTCGCCCTGCCGAAGCTGTCTCGACGCTGCGAGTGGCGGCATGGCTGGACGACCCGTTCTGCCCGGTCGACACGGACGTCCTGGCGGTGACGGAGAAGGCCGTCGCCGCCCTCGAGGCCGATGGCATCGCCGTGGATCGGGAAGCCCGCCCCGATCTCGACCCGACGGAAGCGAGCGACCTGGGGCTGTCGCTCGTGGGGGCCGCGGTGATCCAATCAGCTCCCGACGCCGCGGCCGGCATCACGCATCGCGAGTGGCTCGACCAACACCTGCGTCGCGAAGCGATTCGGGAGCGCTGGACGGAGTTCTTCGCTGACTACGACGCGGTGTTGATGCCGGTCTGCTTCGTGCCCCCGTTCCCGCACAACCAGGAGGGCACCTTCCAGACGCGGACTCTGCTCTGCAACGACCAGAGTCGGCCCTACACGGAGGTCATTCGCTGGACGATCTTGACCGGGATGGCCTATCTGCCATCCAGCGTGCCGCCAATCGGGCTCAGTGCATCCGGGCTACCGATCGGGATCCAGGTGGTCGGTCCCTATGGGGCGGACCGCAGGACGATCGCGCTGGCGGGGCATCTCTCGCAGCTTTGCGGCGGCTACCAAACGCCACCCGTCGCGCTGTAGGACGAAACGCGGGACGCAGGTTGCTAACACGATCGCACGTCACAGACTATTCAATCGATCTATTGACAACGATAGAAGATCGCCTTGACTTCACCTCTGCGTCACATCTTCAACTATTTGCTTGAGGAGCTGGCCAGGCAAGCCAGCAGCGTCATCCTGAGCGATGGCACAGAGAGGGCATCGACGTGGCATTACGACTCGGCGACACGGTTCCGGATTTCACGGCAGAGACGAGTGAGGGGACGCTAAGCCTCTACGACTACTTGGGCGATGGCTGGGGCGTGCTCTTCTCGCACCCAGCGGACTTCACCCCGGTCTGCACCACGG
>PVBE010319068.1_pt1 | contig 31985 bp, 33 predicted proteins | sample 1631181 | NCBI WGS metagenome assembly PVBE01 (sample SAMN08397723, study PRJNA350692) | Marine metagenome, whole genome shotgun sequencing project. | isolation source: water | place: Pacific Ocean | collected 2012-04
AAGAATAAGCGCCCGTTCCGTGATTTGAACACGAGTCACTAGCTTGACAAGCTAGTATGATAGACCAAACTACACCAAACGGGCATAAGTCCATGATAAATTATTTCATTTATAAGCCTTACGATAACTGAGCCAAGCTTTTTATTATACAAATATATTAAACAAACATGATCGAACTACTTTACTTTCTAGCAGGATTAATCGGAATTTGGTTTGGTGCACACATGGTTGTAGATCACGCATTAGTCATTGCAAAGCAACTCAAGATTTCAAAACTATTTGTTGGACTCACAATTCTTTCAATCGGAACATCTCTTCCTGAAATTTTCACTCACATAAATGCCAGCCTCAAAGAACTCTCTGGAATGGCAGCATCCAACATAGCAATCGGAACGAATATCGGTTCAAATATAGTTCAGATAACTTTAATCATTGGAATCTTAGGATTAATTACAAAAATAAAATCTTCAAAATCAATTCAACGAAGAGACGGATTAGTTATGCTTGGTTCAATTGTTATTTTATTTCTACTAGGACTTGACGGAGTCATCTCTCAATTAGATGGAGCACTTCTATTTTTCCTTTACTTAGGTTATCTACTTCATTTATACACAAGAGAAGAAGAACTTTCAGAAATAATTGCACACAAATCCAAATGGACAAAAAAAGAATTCAAGAATTTTACATCACACATAGTCATGATTTTATTAGGATTAGGAATTTTACAATTTGCAGCAAATACAATTGTAGATATTACTCTAAACTTTTCAAACACACTGGGAATAGAACAGTCCTTTTTCGGACTTTTAATAATTGGTTTTGCAACAGCACTTCCAGAATTTACAACAGCAGTTATGGGATTATTAAGAAAATCAGAATCACTATCATTAGGAGTTTTAATTGGATCAAATATTACAAATCCGATGATGGCACTCGGACTTGGAGCAATGATAACAGATAATCCAATTTCCAAAGGAATAATAAATTTCGACATTCCTTTTTGGTTCATAGTTTCCGTAGGACTATTATTATTATTCCAACGAAACAAGAAACTTACCAAATTTGGTGCAGCACTAATGCTAGGATCCTATATTGTATATGCCTTATACAAGACATATTCAGTTGGAATCATTTAGGTAAGTTTTTAACGGACAAATCCTAAGAAAAATTATGTCCATAATCAAAAAGATTGATAAATTTAATAGAAAACTTTTGAAAAGCAAGAAATTCTGGGCAATTGTAATACTTACAAAACCAATAAAATATCTTATTTTCGGTATAATTTTAGTGAAATTGTTCAGTTAATATCTAAAAACTCATTACTCTTATATTTAAGCGATTATACTCTCCAATCGATAATTTTATAAACAAATCCCTTCAAAAGTAAATTACGAAGGCTTAATTTAAACTCAATCGGAAAGTTAATAAGAGTAACTTTTCAATAAACTAAGTCGTCGTGGGGTATAAATTTGGCTAAGAAAAAACCGGTTTCAGCAGATATTTCTAAACATGTTCTAGTTTCTAAACATAAAAAGCTAGACGAGGCTGAAGTTAAAGCGTTGTTAGACAAGCATAAAGTTTCCACTTACCAATTACCTTCTATATCAATTAAAGATCCAATGTCAATTCATCTTAATCTAGAAGTTGGAGACATAATTGAAATTAATCGGGAATCAGAAGTAACAGGAAAATACAATTATTATAGGAGAGTTGTTGGATGAAAAATAAACGTATTTTAATCGAAAAATTCTTTGAAGAAACAAAGTTTGTAAAAAGTAATATTGATTCTTATAATTCTTTCATAGATTGGAGAATGCAGAAAGTTATCAATGCAGAGAAAGAACTTATGCCTGCAGTTATTCCAGTAGATGCAGAAGAAGTAAAGTTTGAATTCGGTGAATTAACTATAAGCAAACCAATTATTATTGAAGCAGACGGTGCAGAAAGACCACTTTATCCTGGAGAAGCTAGAATGAGAAATTTAACTTATTCAGCACCAGTATTTTTGGAAATTGCATTAATTGTTGATGGAAAAGAAAGAGATAGAGCCGAAGTAAAAATCGCAGAAATTCCAGTAATGGTAAACTCAAAATTATGTTATTTATCTGGATCAACTCAAGAAGAATTAATCGCAGCGGGAGAAGATCCAATGGATCCTGGTGGCTATTTCATTGTAAATGGAACTGAACGAGCATTAGTTTTACTTGAAGATCTTGCACCAAATCAAATAAACGTAAGTAAAGAAAAGACCGGACCGGTAACTCACACTGCAAAAGTTTTCTCATCAATTGATACTTACAAAATATCACATGCTGTTGAAAGAACAAAAGAAGGAATATTTCAAGTAAGCTTTAGTAATGTAAAGAAAGTTCCATTCACCGTTCTAATGAAAGCATTAGGAATGCTTAAGGACAAAGAGATAGCAGACGCAGTAGGATTTGAAGAATTACCTGAAGATCTTTATGTAAATTTAATTGAATTTATGAGCGTAACAAATCAAGAGGAAGCAAAAGAATTTATTTCAAAGACACTTCAACTTGCTTTACCAAAAGAAAGAAAACTTCAAAAGATAGAATCTATTCTTGACTCAATATTCTTACCTCACTTAGGAACCGACAAAAAAGCAAGATTGAACAAAGCACATTTCTTAGCTCAAATGGTTCGTAAAATTGTTTTACTTCGTAAAGATGTAATCAAATTAGACGATAAAGATCACTATATGAATAAAAGAATTCGAATGTCTGGAGATCTTTTAGAAGATTTGTTCAGAACAAACTTCAAAGGATTAAAGAATGACATAATTTATATTTTTACTAGAGGAGTTAGACGGGGAAAAATGATACCTATCGCTTCATTAGTTAGAGCAAAATTTATGACCGATAAAATTAGGTCTGCAATGGGAACTGGAAACTGGACTGGAAACAGAACTGGAGTTTCTCAAAGACTTGAAAGAGACAATCCAATTGCAGCAATATCTCAACTTCGAAATGTTACATCTTTACTTGATGCAAATCGAGAATCGTTTGAAGCTAGAGCATTACACCCGACACACTGGGGAAGACTTTGTGCAATTGAATCCCCTGAAGGTAAAAATATTGGACTTAGAAAAAATCTAGCAATAACTGCAACAATAACAACTGAGCTTAAAGAGACAGAATATTCAAAGAACCTAAAGACACTTCAAAGTCTAGGCTTGGAGGATATCAAATAATGGCTTATGTATTTATTGACGGAGTATTGAAAGGAACAGTTAAATCTCCAGAATCATTTGTAAGCAAACTTATTGATCAAAGAAGATCTGGGAAAGTATCAAAGAACTTAAATATTCAATATCGCGAAAATGAAAACATTGTTCAAATTCAACTTGACAAAAACAGATTAAGACGACCATTAATTATTGTTAAAAATGGAAAATCTCTCTTGACAGAAAACCATCTTAAACAACTTAAGGAAAATAAAATAACTTGGTCTGATTTAATTAAAAATGGACTAGTTGAAGAACTTGATGCTTTGGAAGAAGAATCAGCAATCATAACAATGTATGAAAAAGATTTGAAAAATAAACATACACACTTAGAAATTGATCCGCTAATTATTTTTGGAATGAACACATCAATGATACCTTTTGCAGGATTCAATCAATCAACTCGTCTTCTTAGAGGACAAAAGAATCACAAGCAAGGCGCAGGACTTTACACACTTAATTATTTAAATCGTTTAGATACAAATGTTAATATTTTACACTATACTCAGAAACCATTAGTTAAAACTTTCACTCACGATTTATACGGAGACAGTGTTGCGGGTGGTCAAAATGTAGTAATTGCAATTCTAAATCACGAAGGTTTCAACATGTCAGACGGTGTTGTAGTTAATCGAGCATCAATTGATAGAGGACTTGCAAGAGTTTCTCACTACAGACCTTATTCTGCGGAACGTCTAAGATATTCTGGAGGTCAGCTTGACGAAATTAAAGTTCCTGACAAAGAAGTTCAAGGATATTCAATCGAAGCAGATTACAAACACTTAGACACTGATGGATTAATTAGTCCTGAAACTCACGTAACTGGAGGCGAAGTTTTAGTAGGTAAAACCTCACAACCAAGATTCCTTTCAAGACAATTAGAAACTTTTAGTACAGCTGCAAACATTACAAAAGACACCTCGATTAAAGTTAAGTATGCAGAGAGAGGAACAGTTTCCAAAGTTTTACTTACAGAATCTAAGGATGGAAATCCTTTAGTAAATATTGAAGTAAGAGATACAAGACCAATAGGTATTGGAGATAAAGTATCCTCAAGACACGGACAAAAAGGAGTAATTGGGTATATTGAAGAACCTCAAAATATGCCGTTCAGTTCATCTGGAACAGTTCCAGACATTTTATTCAGTCCATTTGGTATGAGACGTATGACAGTATCACAATTAATTGAATCTATCGGCGGAAAAGTTGGAGCATTAAATGGAAGACTAATTGATGGTACTCCATTCAGCGGTGAAGATTCCCGAGATTTAAGAAAAGAACTAGAAGATTTAGGATTCCTAGAAAATGGAACAGAAACTTTGTATGACGGACGAACTGGAAAAGCATATGAAGCAAAGATCTTCGTAGGAAATATTTTCTATTTAAGACTAAAGCACCAAGTTGCAGATAAAATTCAATCTAGAGCAAGAGGAAGAGTACAATTATTAACAAGACAACCAACCGCAGGTAAGGCAATGGAAGGCGGACTTCGATTTGGAGACATGGAGAAGGATACATTAATTGCACACGGTTCTTCATTATTATTGAAGGAAAGATTCAGTTCAGATAGAGAAATAGTAAGTATTGGAGATCGTTCAGGTGATATTGCAGAATATGATGGGTATACTGACAAATTTGTAAGTGTAGTTGATCCGAAAGAAACAATTTCAAAAGTCGAAATGGCATATGGATTTAAGTTGCTACTTGAACAACTAAAATCTTTAGGAATAAATCCAAAGTTAAACTTAAAAGATAAATTCAATCAGAGGAAAAAACAATGAAACAAGTAATTTCAAAAAACATAGAGAGCATACACTTCGGTTTACTTAGTCCTTCAGAAATAAAAAAGTTGGGAAAAGTACAAGTAATAACTCCTGAAATATATGACTCAGATGGATATCCGGTAGAAAGAGGATTAATGGATCCAGAAATGGGAGTATTAGATCCAGGAATGGGTATTAAGAAGTGGAAAATTGGCGCAGGAAACTTTGGGTACATTAGTTTATCAAGACCCGTAATCCATATATTATTCAGAACTCATATTTACAATTTCTTACGTTCAACTTGTTCATCTTGTGGACGTATCACTTTAACTGAAAATAAGATTGAAGGTTATAGAGAGAAATTAGAAGCTGCAAAACAAGTTGATGTAAAAGAAGGTCAAAAAGTAATTAGAAATATGATAAAAGCAGCATCATCAGTAAAAGCTTGCCCACACTGTAATGCTGAAAAAGAGAAAATAACATTCAAGAAACCTCAAACGTATTTTAGCGGAAAGGATGAAAGAATTTGGCCAACAGATATTAATGATCATCTAGAAAAAATACCTGATTCAGATGTAGAGATTTTTGGAATTGATCCAGAAGCAGCTAGACCGGAATGGATGGTTCTAACAACTTTATTAGTCCCACCAATTAGAGTAAGACCCTCAATAACATTACAAACAGGAGAACGTTCAGAAGATGATCTAACTCACAAGCTTTCAGACGTTGTAAGAGTAAATCAACGATTAATGGAAAATATTAACGCAGGTGCACCAGAAATTATTGTTGAAGATCTATGGGATTTACTTCAATACCACATTACTACTTATTTCAATAACAACATTGCAGGAGTTCCTCCAGCACGCCACAGGACAAGAAGACAACTAAAAACCTTGGCTGCAAGACTAAAAGGAAAAGCAGGAATTTTCCGTTCAAATTTGGCAGGAAAGAGAGTTAACTTCTGTGCACGTTCCGTTATATCTCCAGACTCTTACATTGACATAAATGAGGTGGGAGTACCTAAAGCAATTGCAAAAGAATTAACAATTGGAGAAAGAGTAACTGAATGGAACATTGACTGGCTAAAAGGAATGATAAAGAACTTTGAAGGTTATCCTGGAGCCAATTATATTATAAATTTAGAAGGTAGAAGAAAGAAAATTACGGAAGAATCTACAGAGTCAATATTAGATGAATTAACTTTTGGATATGTAGTTGAGAGAAACATTATCAACGGAGATGTTGTTTTGTTCAATCGACAACCTTCATTACACAGAATGTCTATGATGGGACACAGAGTAAAGGTTGTTCCTGGAAAAACTTTGAGAATCAATCCCGCGGTTACAATTCCTTACAACGCAGATTTTGACGGTGACGAAATGAATCTGCACGTTCCACAAAGCGAAGAAGCAAGAGCAGAAGCAGAAGCAATATTACTTCTTCAAAATCAATTAATTACTCCAAGATATGGTTTATCAATTATTGGAGCAATGGAAGACTCAATTTTAGGTATTTATTATTTAACTAAAGATAGATATTTAACACGAAGAGAATCAAGCGAATTACTTATGTCAATTGGAATTGATGAACCCTTACCAAAACCAGCAAAGAAAAGTAAAGAAGAATTATGGCATGGTGCGCAAATATTCAGCATGTTATTACCAAAGACTTTGAACTTCAAACGAAAAGGAAAAGTATTGAAGGGAGGAAAGGTAGTAAAAGGTGAAGTTGAAATTATTAAAGGTCAATTAAAGCAAGGATGTTTAATTGACTCTTCATTCATTGGACCAGAAGGCGGAATTTTAATTCACAAATTATTCATAGATCACGGAACTGATGAGTCTGCAAAATTCATAAACAGAATTATACATTTAGGAATTGCAGTATCAAGAATGGTTGGACTAACAATGTCATTTAATGATTTTGATATCGATCCTTCAGATAAAACCAAGATTCAAAAATTAATTGAAATTGCGCAGAAAAAAGCACAAGAATTAATTAAAGAATTTAAAGCAAATAATATTAAACCTATGCCTGGAATGACAGTAACTGAAACCTTTGAAGCAAAAATGCAAGGTATATTGTCTACTGCACGTACAAATCTGAATAAGATTATTGAAGAAAAGGTTGACGAAAGCACACACCTAATTAATTCGGCAAGAGCAGGAGCAGGAGATAAAATTCTTAACATCGTTTTAATGTCAGGATTTGTAGGTCAAACAGATCTTAGAGGAGATCGTATTAATTTTGGATATAAAGACAGAACAATTGCACACTTTGATAAAGGAGATCTTGGTCCAAGAGCACACGGATTCATAACTAATGGTTATGCCGACGGATTAGATGCAGTAGAATTATTCTTTACCAGTATAACTGGTCGAGATAACTTTATGGACACAGCAATGCGTACACCTAAATCTGGTTACATGCAACGAAGACTTGTAAATGCAATGCAAGATCTAAAAGTTGCCTATGACGGTACTGTTCGAGACTCTTCAAGAAAAATTATCCAATTTTCTTTTGGAGGAGATAATGTTGATGTTTCAAAATCAGATAAGGGAGGAATATTACGAGAATAGAATGGCACAAAATTTAAACTGGATAAGAAAGAAATTACCTGAAGGAATTAAGTTCAAAGACGAAAAACTAGCTAAGGAAAGATACTCAAAAATACAATTAGATCCAGGTGAAGCGATCGGAGTAATTTCTGCACAATCAGTAGGAGAGCCAGGTACTCAAATGACAATGAGATCGTTCCACTTTGCCGGAGTCGCAGAACTAAACGTAACGCTGGGTCTTCCACGTATTATTGAAGTGCTTGACGCAAGAAAGATCCCTTCAACCCCAACAATGCATATTTTCCTAAAATCACCATACAATAAAGACAAAAATAAAGCTGATAAAATTGCACAACAAATAAAGCAAACAGTTTTAGAAGATGTTACAAATCAATACTCGGTCGATCTAGCAAGAGGTGAAATAAATATACTTTTTGATAAAGATGAATTAAAAAGAAGGTCATTAAATTTGAATAAAGTATATGAGCAATTAAGTGACCAAATTAAAAGTGCAGACCTTAAAAAGAAGACAGCAAGCATTTCAATCATTTTGAAAGATAAAGATATTAAGAAACTTTACAAATTAAAAGAAAAGCTTCGTAATATAATTATCTCAGGAGTTTCAGGAATAACTGATGTTTTAGCTTACAAGAACGAAACTGATGAATTCATAATTCAGACTTTTGGTTCAAATCTAAGAGATGTTGCAGAAATTAAAGAAGTTGACTTTGCAAGAACAAAAACAAACAATTTCTATGAAATTGAGTCTGTTTTAGGTATTGAAGCAGTTAGAGAAGCAGTATTAAGAGAAGTTATGCACATTCTAGATCAAGAAGGTATGACTGTAGATGAAAGACACATATCTTTAATATCAGATTTAATGACTCGAGATGGAAGAATCAAAGGAATAACTAGACACGGAATCACTAAAGAAAAAGAATCTGTACTAGCAAGAGCAGCATTTGAAATTCCACTAACACACTTAGTTGATGCAGCAGTAAGTGGTGAAAAGGATAATCTTGTGAGTATCGTTGAGAATGTAATGATTAATCAACCAGTACCTATTGGAACAGGACTTCCAGAATTATTTGTTAAGATGGACGGCGTAAAACCAAAACCTTCAAAAACTACTAAGAAAAAGGCTAAGAAATGAAATCCGTACAAGAATTATTGAAAACAAAAAAGGAAATAATCTATGGAACAGATAGAGTTCTAAGGGAAGCAAGATCAAAAAACTTGAATTCAGTTTATGTTTCATCAAATTATCCTGCAGATATGTTTGTAAGTTTTGAAGAATTAGTAGACAGTTGTGGATTTGAATTAGAACGTCTTAAAGAAAACAGTGAAGAACTTGGCGCAATGATGAAGAAGAACTTTTTAGTTTCAGTCATCGGAATCAAGAAATAATTATTATGGCAACAATTAGCTTAGACACCAATACCATCAGAACAATGGCTCTATTCAAAGATAAAACTGGAGTCTCACCAATAAATTGTATTGGAGTTCGAGGAACAGTTGTTTTTGTTGTAGATTCAGACGATTTAAAAAATGCAATAGGTAAAAATGGATTTAAAGCTAAATTAATTCAAACAGTATTGGGGAAAGATGTACGCATTGTAGGTCGAGGAAAAACAATGGATGAAACAATTCAAAATTTTATACATCCAATAACTCTTAATTCTTCAAAGATTGTAAAAGGAACATTAAGTATATTGCTTCAAGATCCAAGAGAACGTAAAAAATTAAACGGAAACGGAAGAAAAACATTAATGCAACTAAAAGAAGTCCTAAAAGTTTATCATAAGTCTGTTTCAAGCATTCAACTTGTTTAACCAATAAATATCTGCAGATTGTTATCTAATATTTCTTTCAAAGAACTTATCATTTTAGTTGACAACCGAGTTGGAGTTCCGTCAAAAGTAGCTAATTTCTTTTCAAGAACTTTAAGTGTGCTTTTCTTAGGATCTTTCAAAGAACCCTTTTTACCAACAACATATTTAGTAATTAGATTTTCACGTCCTGCCTTTTTAACAATAAATACTTCATTATGGAATAACCATAATTCTGCAGACTGTTGACTTTGAGGAACGGATTTATTATCAACTTTAGCAGAAGGACCATATCTCAGACTAAGTTTAAATTTATCTTTATTCAATCCTTTTTCAGAATTAATAATATCAATTGTTTCATCCCTCACTTTATCTAAATTAAAGTCCAAACTCTCAACTTCCGTTAAACTAGATCTAGCTGCATCCAAATTTAATGCAGAATTAATTAATTCAAGATATTTTTGACGAGCAAGACCCTTGGCGATTAGTTCAGATTTCAACGCATTAGTAACACCACTTTTACTCGCTTTAACTCCTGCAATCTTCAGAACTAGTTGAGCATCTTCAACTGATTTTGATTTAACCGATCGAATTTTATCGTTTATTAATTTCTTTTCAATATCTTTGTATGCTTTTTCAAGTCTTTCAACAAATGCAACTGCTAAAATGTAGTGTTTAGACAGCATATCAATGTTAACTTCCTTTACTTTTCTATATTCAACATCCTTTCTTAGTTTATGGATTTTTTCCCAAGACTTAACATATTTTTCTTCAAGATATCCTTTCTTAACCACATGTTCACGTAATTGTCCTGCAATATGATTCGGACTACCCGGAGGAACTCCAATAAGCATAAGTATGCCTTGTGCAGGAAAAATAGTTGACCAAAATAAATCTTCAATTGCAATATCTCTATATTTATTTTTAATTCGATCTAGATGAGCTCTACCATCTTTTATGTATTTTTGAATTGCTTCAGGGCTTGGAGTTAATAATCCTCTCAAAAGCATTTGTTTCCATGGAGCAAACATTCCGCGATCATAAAGCGGAACTCCGTCACGAATAGTAGTGTAATATACTGGCTCAGCCCTACGTAAACCCTCCCAAAGTTTTGTTAAAATCCATACTTGAATATTAAGTTTTCCGCGAATACCAACTTCTTGTTCAGCTTCTCTCGCAAATTTTGCAGAAATATCTCTAAGACGCATTACCAATTCATTAGAAGTTGTACGAGTTACATCAGTATCATCTATAACTATTGAAACATCAATGTCTGATTCAGGCGTTGCCTCTCCTCGTACTAATGAACCGGCAATAACATATGAAACCACATATTTTTCAAATTTTTTGAGCATCCTAATTTTATGAATCTCAACAGCTTTCAATGATTTTATCCAATCGCCTTCGTCATGAATTAATCTACCTGAAACAATACTCCGCATCAAATCATATTGACCTCTGGTTGCAAAACTCCAAATCTCTTCAAGAAGAATTGAAACAACTTTAAGTTCACCATGTTTAACCATTGAGTTCCCTTCTTTCTCAATTTTACCAATATGTCTTATTTTTTCTTTACCTGAATGTTTCCTTAACTCAGAAATTATAATCAAACTAGGATTCATAGTTGGCTTTTCACCAGGTTTAGGTGCAGAAGGACGCATAGTTAAAACAGCACCAAGAATCTCCTTTTTGTGTCGCTTTATCAAAGAATCCTTAATTTTCTTAGCAAGCGGCTGAACATTATCAAGTTTTTTATTTAATTCTTCAAGAGCCTGTTTTCCTTGTTCTCGAGAGTCTTTCATTTTGCTAAAAATTTCCTTTAATTTATCATTACTCATAGCATTTTTGATTTCTTTCTTTTTATCAGACATACTCTACAAACAAGGCGCATGATTTTAAATGTTTTCTAAAAGATCAGAGAATTTTAATCGAAACGCTTTTAAAGCAAAAATTAAGGGCAAATACATGACAGAATGGCTATATGCTCAAAGATTAGAAGAAGTTAAGGAGCAGCACGAGAACTTTAAACTTGATGCAGCTTATGAACTAATGCAAAAATTAGTCGATGTTAAAGATGAAAACAAGCTCGATTCATATCTTGCAATTAGCGATTTAAGGCTTGAACTTACAGCAAGAGCACACGGAAGTGATTTATCTGCCGAAGAAATAAGGGCAAACGAATTTTTGGAAGCAGGTGTTGAAAAATATGCATCTGAAGTAATTCCAGAAGAAATTATGCAAAAGTATAAATCAAATACTAAAGGTCTTGAAAATATGTTAACTTTACTTAAAGGAACTGGTGCTAAACTATTTGCACAGTCTTTTGTAGACAACGAATCATCTGAAGAATTAATTGAATATATTAGTAATTCCGTTGAATATCATCCCGAAGCTAGTGACGCTGAAAAGAAAAACGTGTCAAAAGTTGTCAATAATCTCATCGTTGAAATGCTAAAAGAAGATAGACATCTTGAATACTTATCTAATGAAGCTAATTTTGAAAGATTTGAAAACGCAGTAGAATCAGCAAAAGCAGCAGGAATAATTAGAGCAGGAGAAATTACTCTTGATACTTTATTAAACGATGAACTTAACCCAAGATTACCATTAGAATTATTAGAAGAACTTGTATAATCTTATTTACGATTAACTACTTTTTTCATAGCCTCAATAAAATCTTGAGAATGTTTTAGATACCGATCATAAGTCTTTCCATCAAGACTACTGACTTCACGTTTCATTATTCTTTTTGAAATCTCATACATGTGACGCATAATATCTGAATATTTTTTATCCACATATTTTTGTTTTACAAGTTTTTCATCAATCATATCTGCAACTGCAGCAGGACTAGCTGGAACTTCACCAACACTCATAAGTGCAGAATGTGCAGCATCAATAGTTGCCCAGTATAAATCAAGAATTGCGTTATTAACACCCGACTTTGATCTAGATAAACTAGCATAAGACATATTCATATAATTTTGAACTGATTCTCTTGACGGACGAATTCTTCCAGTTAATAATAAAATTTGAAGAGGATCAAAGAATCCTTTATCAATTAATGCAATCCCATCTCGAAGAATATTAACTGCAACAGGATCTCCAGCACGAACATATTCCCAAAACGAAGTCAAAGGTAAAGTTTGAACATGTAATCTATCAGGATTAACTTTTGCAACGGCTTTCTGAATAATAATTCTATAAGTTTCAACCAAAGCTTTATTCATAGTAATATGAACATCATCAATAACAATTAGAATATCAATATCGCTACTTTTTTTAGATCTTCCTCGAGCAGTTGAACCAAACAAAACAAGTACTGAAATCAAATCACCCAACTCAGAATTTACAATTTTTGCAAACTTCCGAGCAATATCTCGGTCAAGCTTAGTATATTTATCTTCAAGTTTATTCTCTCTACGCTTAACCTCAAATTTCATAATCAGTAGTATGGTTCAGACTATAAATATCTTACTCCAAAGGAAGTCCAGACCACACCATTGGACCTTGTTCTCCAGTTGCACTAGGCAAATAAGAAGGAGTAACAAATCCCGGAACATAAGTTTGTCCAAAATAAGAACGAGTCGGGCTTGTCCATGATTCAGTCTGATTATTAATGCGATATACTGGCATCTGAAGATGCTCCATTCCTGAAATTAATGCTCCAACATCATGATGTGCCGGTTCAACAATAAATTCCTTTTCAAATCCCGATTCTTGCATATGTGCCAAGAATTCTTTAATTGGAGCATTACCATAACCTGGAGGCAAGTGTTCATCATTATATCCAAAATTATCTGAAACGTGAACGTGACCAATTATTCCATCTTTAGTTAATTTATCAACTTCATGACCCAACCAAGAATTGAATTCTTTTTCATCTCCAGAGAAATATTTTTTCCAAATATTTGCGTGACCAATATCAAATGTGGCCTTAATATGATTTTCCGCGAGTTTTTTAGCTTCAGATTCAGAAGGAATATGTCCTAAAGATTTCTTAACTTTTTCTCTAAAAGGATTATCAATCTCTTTACCATTCATCTCAATTTTATCTTTAGTCATAAAATCGACTGCCTTTTTTCTTGAATCAACAATAATTTTCTTCAAATCTTCAGGATGTGCACCATAATTTCCATCCCATAAATTTTCCGGAGCAACAAAAAGAGGATTCTTCAAATTTTTATCACGCGTAGTTTTTGCTGCATCAATTGCCAATTCTGCAATAGATTCAGAAGTTTTATTTATTCCATAAACTTCGATTGGACGAATATTATCTAATTGTTCCCACCGCTGAGCATCATTCATTTCATGTCGTTTCAATAACTGTTCATTAGTCTCAACATCACGCTCAACTCTACCAATCGTATATTTGAGATCATCAATAGATCGTTGGGCTTGACTTCCCGGACGCAAAATTCCTTGATTACTGTACAATATTTCACTTGCTTTCAATTTTGCCTTCAATAAATTAAGATCTTTTTTACCATCTTCATATCTATTTTCGTAATATTTTTTACTTGCAGTATCCTGAGTAACTCCTTGGTCATTTTGCCATTTTAATGCAACCCATCCTGGATCACCATAAGTATTTTTATAATCAAAATCTGTAAATTGCTTATCATAATCATTATCTGTAAATTTCTTATCATTTGTTCTCTTTCGCCAACGCTTCATATATTCTTTTTTATGTTCCATAGTTTTTTCTTTATTCGATATATTTTCCTGGGACATTTTTACAAAAGCATTATAGTCTTTAGGTTTTTGAATCCATTTCCCATCGTCTCTTTCTAATCCTGCAGTTTTGAAATCAGGAGTGATAGTTGACATAATTTTTCCTGAATTCATATCAACCAAATATCTAGGAGATTGTTGAGCAATAGAATATCCTTCAGTGAATTCAATCGGTTTTCCTTCTTTTGTTTTGAATGGAGTTTTACCATGTTTTTCTCTAACACTATAAGGAAATTCACCAGTATGAACTACAACAGCACCACCATCAGTGACATCTCCTGCAAAATCAATAGTTCTTTTAACTTCTTCCATATCCTGTGCACGTTTAGCTTCATTAAATCCTTGACTGCCAAAACCAGCAAGACCTTGAATTTTCATAGAAGCATGAACAGAAGAAATTGTCACGTCATTAACTTTAGCAACATCACGAATTGCTTCTCTTTCCGGAACACCAACAGTTCCGGGAGTGAATGCACCTTGTCCTGCAGAACCTTTTCCAGTACCGATAAACCCAAGTTCAACAGCAGTTGCACCTTGCTTAATTCTTGCTTGTATGCTTTGAAGTTGATCCTGCATTGGAGGAGTACTTATACCAAGAGTAATTTTTTGTGCTTGTTCCGGACCCCATTCCTTGTCCATAGTGTGCCAATATTTAGGTACTTTTGGAGTTTCAGGACTATGGTGGTTGTGTCCATGGTCGTGTCCGTGATCATGTGCCATTAGAATTTAATTTCCTTCCTATTAACATAATCCTTGCTTTTATTTAAACTATTTTCTTCAATTTCTGATTGAACAGAATCTCGAGAATCATAAATTTCATCATTTTTAGCACTTTCATAAAATCCTTCAGATTTATAGAAATCAGATTCTTGATTTGGATCATAATTAACATCAAGTTTTTTAACATCAGAATCCGCCAAAGTACTATCTTCTCTAGCAATTTCCTCAATATTTCTTTCTTTCTTTTCAGGTTCAATATTTTTCTTATTTACTAAATGCTCAAGAGAGTTTTTTGGTAATTTTTGAACTGAATCAGAACGAGAAAAAGAATTAATAGATTCAGATTCTGCCTTCAAAAGCAAATCTTTAATTTCCTTTTTTATATTTTTATCACCTGTTTGCAAAATAGCTTCTTTTAATTTTTTAACTCGCAGAAAAGGATTAAGTTCAGTAATATTTCCCCTCAGTTCAGACCACTCTTTTGGACCAATCATTTTAATTTCGCGTTAACATTCCATGTACAATCTTAAATGTATTAAATATTGTATCTGCATCATCTTTGGCAATACTCTTAGCAAGATCTTCTTCTTCAGATATTGCAGTCTTTTTAGCAGCAGATTCTAACTTACTCTTTTTACTAATTTTATTTTTCTTAGATTTCTTAAAATATGTCGGTAAAAAGATTTCAAAACTACCTACTCCTGGAAATACAAACGGTTTTTTACTCTCTGCTGGTTGTTCTTCCATCTTAGCATCAAGACCGTCAGCTTCTCTCAAATAACCTTCAAACTCAGCTTTGGAATCTGGACTGTCAAGCAATGCACTTAACGAAGCATCAACTCGTTTCAAAAGTTTCAAAGTATCAGTCTTTTTCTTTTCTTTATATGCATCAATTTCTTTCTGAGTCAAAACAAATGTCTTAAACGTTATTTCAACTCGACCAATATGCAAACTTCCTTTATGTTGTTCAGATTGAAATGCACTAACAGGTCTAGTTCTATGATGGAATTTTGTAACCATTACTGGATAAACGTGTTCAAATTCAGAATCGCGGGCTTTAATCTTTCTAACACCCATTAATTCAATATCAGCAATTGCACTCTCACTACCTTCCAAGAGTTGATGAGAATATTTTCCACTTAGATCTTGATTCAGTCTGCCAATATTTTCCAAGTAAGGTTTTGCCCAATCAGCATACATCTTAATTGTATTGAAATGCTGAGCAATATATTTAACATTAAAATAACGTCGAGTATTCAATTCCTCTTTTGTACGTTTTCGCCAACTAATGTATTGTCGTAATTTTCGTTTAAGAATTGTTTTAACTTGATTATTGGTTTGTAATTGTGCACCATCAACTGCTTTATCTACAGACTGAAGATCTTTTGGAGTTATCTTAAAGAAAAAATCAGGCAAAGTAACAAAACCAACTTGAGATGCCAAACCCAAAACCGAAGTTGGATTTTTAGCTCCACCCTCAACCAAATCAATCCACAAAGATTTTAGAGATATTTCTGCAGCAACATTTCCTGCATCTGCATCGCGATAATACCCAATTCTTTCATCAAGAATTTTCAATTCTTTAAATATACCAAGCATACTCTTAGTCATTCCACCAATTGTTCCCAAGAATTGAGCTGCTTTATCTTGCTGGATAGATTTTCGCTGTTCAATTAAGCCCCATTGTGCCGAACCAACGCTCGCAAATGAAGTATCTTGAATTTTATCAAGATTATAATGAAGATTCTTTTCCATAAAATCAGTAACCCAAAAATAATATTTCTCAATACCTTCTGCAAAGTTTTCATAATGAAGTTCCTTTTCGCCTGTTGGATCATTAAAAACGTCCATCAGTTTATTAATTTCAGCTTCATCCATCGATTCTGAAGCTTTAGTAGTTTTAGAGGGCATAATTTGAAATTACTCTGATAATATTAATACTTTACCAATAATTCATCTACACAAATTATTTAATGTTCTACAGCACACTACTCCATGGGACTTTTGGATAAAATCAATCCTTTAAAGAAAAAAGATGATGATTTTCCTCACTTTGATGAACAATTTGGAAAATCAGGAAGTACTTCAGTTCCAGGACCTTCTGCAGAAACAGAATTAGGTTCATCAGAACCAATGCCAACAATTGGAGCACCACCAGCATCAGTTGCACCACCACAAGATGATAGTAGACTCAATTCAATTCAAATAAGTATTCAAACAATTACTTCAACACTCCAGCAAATGCAAAGAAATCTCGATGATATGTCTAAAAGATTAGGAACAATTGAACAAAAAGTAAATACAAATCATCCTCAAAAAGCCACACCAACACCTGTAACTCCCTCAGCGCAAGTCAACCCATTTAATCCTCAGCCGCAGCCACAAGCACAACCACAACAAAGCGGATATAGTCAACCAACAGAACAAACTCCGACTAATACTCCTGAAGAAGACGACGGTGCAGGATGGCATTTCTAGAAGATTATTTTATTGAGCCATTTTCTGCAACATACGAATATAATATTGTAAATACTTTAACTTATGCACTTCTCGCATTTGGAGGTCTTTTCCTATTGTACAAATTACTTATTAAAAAGAAAATAGCAATTGATCAAAAACTAGCATATATGATAATACCTTACTTACTATTTGCCGCAATAGTAAGAGCTTACGTTGATAATAGTTTAATCCAAAAAACATTTTTCAGCGTAAGTCCAGGACTATATTTATTAACAACAGCAATATTTATTGCAGGAGTAATTTTAAACAAACCAAAATTTACTGGAATCGTTGCAGTTTTATATCTTCCAATAAAATATGGTCTACCTCAATTTCAAAATTTTAAATATCTAATTTTTATTTTATCAGTAGTATTTGTAGCAATATGGTTGAGCATAAAACTAGCAAAAAAATTAAGACAGAAATGGTTCAACAACAAACTAACAATCTTGGCATTCAGTGGACAACTTTTTGATGCAATTAATACTTCATTTATTTTACATTTATTTGGAGGATTTGAAAAACATGTTTTACCAAGATTCATTATTGAAAAAACAGGAACTCCTTTTTCATTTATTCCATTAAAGATTGCAATACTTTTACCGATATTATATTATTTGAATAAATCTAAAGAAAAGGAATTTTCAAAATTAATTTTAATAGCGGCATTTGCACTAGGTTTTGCTCAAGGATTAAGAAATTTAATTAATGTATTATTAATTTAAGCACATTCATCACAAATAAATTGCCCGTTAACAAAATGCAAATGTCCGTGTGAACCACAAGATTCACATTGACCGAATGCAGCAGGATGTCCAGCGGCACCTTTATCGCTAGCAGCCAAACGTTCAATAAAAGTATCTAACAAGTTAGGCGCATGAGCAACAATATCTTTGTTTGTTACAATTCCAATAAGTTTTCCATCATCAACAATTGGAATTTTTGAAATTCCGTGCTCGTGCATTTTTCTGGAAAGACTCAACAAATCTTCAAACTTTTCTCCAATTGCTTTCAAAGGAGATTGCATAACTGAATTAACTTTCAACTTACTAGGCTTTTTATCAAGAGCAATAACTCTAAGCATAATATCTCTTTCAGTCAATAAACCAACCAATTTACCATTTTCACAAACAGGAACACCACCAACACGGTGAACATTCATAAGTTTTGCAGCTTCCTTGATTGTCATATTCGGAGTAACAGTCACAACTTTGTGACTCATAAAGTCAATAGCTCTTAACCCTGATTTCATAATGTCTTTATTTACCCCTTGATTTTAAATCTATTTATTCTATAGGAAACAATTATATACTTAAGAACACAAATATTTTCATGATGACTCCTGAAGAATACATTCTGTTGAGTGTAGTCGGAATCAGCTTAATATCATTCATCGGAGTATTTACGCTATCAATAAATAAATCAAAGCTTGATAAAATTCTTCTATATTTAGTAGCGCTGTCAGCAGGAACATTAATTGGAACAGTATTTTTACATCTTTTACCTGAAATAATTCAAGAAATTGGATTTGAAACAATCACCGCGCTATACGTTATTCTCGGACTACTTTCAATGTTTGTAGTTGAGAAATTAATTAGATGGCGTCATTGCCACCATAGTCCTCACCGTCACAATCATGCAAGAATAAAACCTTTCGCCATGACTGCATTAATTGGAGACGGAGTTCATAATTTTATTGACGGACTTCTAATCGGAGCAAGTTATTTATTAAGTATTCCTGTGGGAATTGCAACAACCATCGCAGTTGCGCTCCATGAAATCCCTCAAGAAATTGGAGACTTTGCAGTACTAACTCACGGTGGATTTTCAAGACATAAAGCATTAGGACTAAATTTTCTTACAGCACTAACTGCAGTAATTGGCGCAGTTCTGGCAATATATCTTTCAGGTCAAATCACGGGACTGACGCACTTTCTAATTCCATTTGCAGCAGGACATTTCATTTACATCGCAACTGCAGATCTAATTCCAGAATTACATAAAGAAGATAATCTAGAAAAATCAACATTACAACTTCTTTGGTTTATTCTAGGAATTGGAATAATGTACGCACTTATTTTGATTGAATAAGAACTCTTAAAAACTCAAACTCGAAATCAAACTATGTTAATTGGTGTTGTAGGAAAACCAAATGTAGGAAAATCAACATTCTTTAGAGCCGCAACGCTGGCAGAAGCACTTATAGGAAACTATCCTTTTGCAACAATTGAAGCAAATCATGGAACTGCATTCGTTAAAATAAATGATGCAGCAAAAGATTTTGAAAGAGAATCAACTCCGCGAGAAGGATATGTTCATGGAAAATATAGATTTGTTCCAGTAGAATTAATTGACGTTGCAGGACTAGTTCCTGGAGCTTCAGAAGGAAAAGGAATGGGAAATAAATTTTTAGATGACTTGTCTTCAGCAGATGCACTAATTCATGTAATTGATATTTCAGGTTCAACAAATGAACGCGGAGAGTCTGTAGAAAAAGGATCATATAATCCAATTAATGATATTAAATTTCTTGAAGACGAATTAAATACTTGGATATTTCAATTGATGGATCGAGGCTGGGCAAAGTTTGCAAGACAGGCACAATTATCTGGAACTCCCTCCGATCGAGCAATCGCAGAACACTTTTCAGGAATAAAAATAAATCTGGGAATGGTAAAAAAAGCATTCTCAAGTTCAGGACTTTCAAACAAGTTAACTGATTGGTCTAAAGAAGATATGAAAAAGTTCTCAACAGAACTAAGAAAGCAAGCCAAACCAATAATAATCGCAGCAAATAAAATGGATGTTTCAACTTCAAAAGCAAATCTTGAAAGAATAAAAACTCAAACAGATAGTATTATAATTCCGAGTTCAGCAGAGTTTGAGTTAGCACTAAGAGAAGCAAATAAAGCAAAATTAATAGATTATATTCCTGGAGAAAACAAATTTGAAATTAAAGGAACGTTAAATGATAAACAAAAGGAAGCTCTTGCAAAAGTTAAGAAATTCTTAGAAACTAATGAATCAACCGGAGTTCAAGATATTTTAAACAAAATTGTATTTGATATTCTTGAATACATTGCAATTCATCCAGGAGGAGTTAGCAAATTAGAAGACTCAAAAGGAAATGTATTACCGGATTGTTTCTTAATGCCAAAAGATAGTACTGCGCTTGATTTTGCGTATAGATTACACACAGATTTTGGAGAAAAATTCATAAGAGCAATAGATGTAAGAACAAAAAAGACAGTTGGAAAAGAACACAAGCTTAAACATTTAGATATTTTAGAAATTGTTGCAAATAAGTAATAATAAAACTCGTCAACAATAAGCTTTTTAAATCAACATATGACGGAAATAGTATGGGTAGAATCAGAACTAAATTTACAAAAAGAATTGTAGATCAGCTTTTAGCTAAACATGGAGCTAAATTTACAGACAATTTTAATAAAAACAAAGCAGTAGTACAAGAACTATCCGACGTTAGAACGAAGAAGATTAGAAATCAGCTTGCAGGATATGCAACAAAGAAAGTCAAGCTATCGATGGACGAGTAATTACACAGATTAAATGAAAGACGAAAAAATAGTATTTGTTGGCGGAAAGCCATTTATGAATTATGTTACCGCAGTAGTAATGCAATTTACAACAAGCGGAGCAAATAATGTTATTATTAGATCTAGAGGAAAATTCATTAATCGTGCAGTTGACGTTGCAGAAATGGTTAGAAGTAAATTTTTAACAGACAGCATCGAAATTGGAGATGTAAATATCGCTGCAGAAGATTTCAAAAATCGAGAAGGAAGACCAATTCGAGTATCAACAATTGATATTCATTTAAATCGATTAAACGGAGTAAAGGCAACTCCAACAAATTTTGAGTTAAGACCAAAAAAGACAGAGGTCAAAGAAGAAGTTAAAGAAGAACCAGTTACTGAAGAAACTCCAACTGAAACTCTTGAAGAGACTCCATTAGAAGTTGCTGAACCCGAAGTTAAAGAAGAACCAAAAGTTGAAGAAACTCCGGCAGAGGAAACTCAATCTGAAGAACCAGTTGCTGAACCAGAAGCGTCAACAGAAACAGAGCAAACAAATCTAACTCCTGAAACCTCAGAATAATCAAACTCTAAGTTTCACAATCTTTTAATACAAATTTTCACTTTTATCTATATGTGCGGCATTGTAGGCTATTCTAGTACTTCAAATTCTATAGAATTATCTGAATTTGTATCGATGATTAAAAGTCTTGACTATCGTGGTTATGATTCCTGGGGATTTACTTTCAAAGATGCAGATCAATTAAAAACAGAAAAACAATTAGGAAAGATTGAAACCCCAAATCAACAAGGAAGTGCAACTTTTGTAATTGGACACACAAGATGGGCAACTCACGGAAAAGTAACAAAAGACAACACACACCCACACACATCAAACTCAAATAAGATCTCACTAGTACATAACGGGATAATAGAAAATCATCAAGAATTGAGAAATAAACTAAAAGATAATGGTTTTAATTTCTATGGCGAAACAGATACTGAAGTAATACCAAATCTAATTGAGTTTCATCTCAGAACTTCAGAAAGTGTACTTGAAGCATTCAAAAAAACACTTGATGAACTTAAAGGAACCTTTGCAATAACATTCCTACACGATAAATCCAAAAAAATCTTCTTCGCAAGAAGAGATTCACCATTAACAATTGGAGTAGACAAAGATTCACTAATAGTTTCATCAGATGTTACTTCATTTATTGATAGAACTAAGAAAGTAATTTACTTAGAAGACGGAGATTACGGATACATTAATTCAGAAATCAAAATATTCAACAAGGAAAAAGAAGTACATAGAGAAATTTCAGAAATAGATTGGGATGTAAGCAAAGCAAAGAAAGGAGATTTCAAACACTTCATGCTTAAAGAGATTTCAGAACAAGTTGATACAGTAAAACAAGCATTAATTCAGGATTCAAAATTAATAGAAAAAATCACTAACGAATTAAAATCATCAGAAGTCTACATTGTTGCATGTGGTTCATCTTACAATGCAGCAAAAGCCGCAGAAGGAGAATTTCTAAAAAACGGATTAATTCCAAGAATAATTCATGCACATGAGTTTGAACAATATGAAAAATTTCTAAGTGAAAAGTCAACAATAATTGCAATATCACAATCAGGAGAAACATTGGATCTAATAAACGCGGTAAAAATTGCAAAAACTCGCGAAGCAAAAATAAACGCAATTGTAAATGTTCAGGGATCATCACTTGCAAGACTTTCAGACAATAATATATTCATGAATGTCGGTCCAGAAATTTGTGTTCTTTCAACTAAATCATATACCGCACAAGTTGCAATTCTAATGTTACTTGCTTCTTCATTAATAAATAAACCAAACGAATCAAAGCAAGAGATTGAAGAAATAGTTAGACACATTTATTATTTAACTAGTGAGTCTGCAAGAAAACACACAAAAGAATTATCACAAATTCTCAGGTATTCAAATCATATTTTTACTATTGGTAGAGGGAGAGATTATGCAACTGCAATGGAAGCAGCACTAAAAATCAAAGAAGTTTCATATATTCATGCAGAAGGTTTTGCCGGAGGAGAAATTAAACACGGACCAATTGCAATGATTGAACACGGAACTCCTTGCATAGTTTTTGTTCCAAATAAAAACAATCAAGATATTTTATCAAATGCACAAGAACTCAAAAGTCGAGGAGCATTTATAATTGGAATTTCAGAAAAGAAAGACGAAACTTTTGATTATTGGATAAAAGTACTAGGCCCAGATAAGTTCTCACCAATATTAAGAATAATTCCAATACAAGCATTATCATATTATCTAGCAATAATGAAAGGTTTAGATCCAGACAAGCCAAGAAATTTAGCAAAGAGCGTAACTGTTAAATAGAAATCTAACTATAAATTAAAATGGATGTAGAGTTTTCCGAAAAGAAATTAGATCTTAAAGAAAGAAGAAGATTTCAAGAACTTATTGAAAAATCACCATTAACTCGTCAGTTCAAAAGTATGAGATTAAGATTGAAAAGATATGGAAAACAAGGAAGACGAACCAAATATGCAATAACTGGTGAAGCAGAAACTCAAGAAGGAAAAGTTATTCGAGCAGAAGGCGTTGATTGGAGATTTGGGATGGCACTAAAAGAGTTATTCAGTAAATTACTACGACAATCAAAGAAAAAGCGTTAAGGTTTTAAATTTACTCGGCACAAAAAAACATGATAGAGCGCACATTAGTATTAGTCAAACCAGACGGTATAAAAAGATCTTTAACAGGTACAGTTATTTCAAAATTTGAAAATGCCGGATTAAAGATTGTTGGAATGAGAATGGTTTGGGTTAATAAATCTTTATCAAAAAAACATTATTCTGATCACATCGGAAAACCATTTTTCCCGGGACTTGATGAATTTATTAGATCTGGACCGGTTTTAGCAATGGTTCTTGAAGGCGTTGAAGCAATAAAGAATGTTAGAAGAATTGTTGGATCAACAGCACCATCAGAAGCAACCCCCGGCACAATCAGGGGAGATTACGCACATCACTCTTACGCATATGCTGACAGAGCAGGAAAATCTATTGCAAATATTATTCATGCTTCAGGAGATGCTAAAGATGCAAAGAAAGAAGTATCACTTTGGTTTGACAAGAAAGAATTACATTCTTACAAGCGAGCAGACGAACATATTGTTTTTTAATTAATTAAAAATGAAAACATTAGAATCAATCTTAGAGGAACGTGACTTATTCGGTATTGATGATAAAGGCAATCGGTGTATTTCAGACAGATGTGCAGCAGAAGATGCTTATTTTGAATATGTTGAAGATACTGGTTTTGTAAACCGTTGGATAAATAATCTTTACAAAAAAAGACTAAAGGGCAAAGCAAAGCTTGGACCTGTTGGATCATTTTTGAAGGCGTATATTGGCGGAGCTATGACTCGAGGAGATCAAGAAGCTTTTGCATTAATTGCTGAAAAAGAAGCACATGTTCTAACAAAACAAAATGCATTAATTGATATTACATTCGCTCCACAATATTATGTTATGGTTCAAGGAACAGGATGGGCGGGGCGTTTTGTAACTGAAGAATTTCCTGACGCAGTAGATGAAGTTGCATATGGATTAACTGGATTCATTATCGCAGCAAATCTAGTTAGATTGGGTTTAGCAGCAAAGAAAAAGAAAGCTTACGCATCAATTTCTCTTGAAAGCGCAATAATAAACGGTCCAACTTATATGAAAAGACTAAAACAAAAAATATTTGGTTAAGTTTTAATATCTGGCAATACATTTTAGGTCATGAACCTCAAGACAAAATCCAATCATAAACATCTCAATCAGATAATCTCATTAGTAACTCTATCTGGAGCATTAATCAACATTTTCTTGCCGCTATATCTGTATCATTTAGGAATTAATCTTATCAACATTGGTATTATTATTGCAGTCACGGTTGTAGCACAAAGCATAACAAAAATGATAGCTGGATCCTATGTTGATAGTTATAATCGAAAAAGAGTCATGCTTGTCGGAGGAATTATTATGGCTCTTGCTAATTTAAGTTTGGTTTTCTTCACAAGCGAATTATTTTTCATGATTCGAGGAGCAATTGGAGGAATTGGCTGGTCGATATATCATCCTGCACATTTGAGTTATGCTTGGGAGATATCAAAGAAAGCGCAACTAGCAACTTATGGAGCTGTTCGTTCAATATATAGACATTTAGGAGTAATTTCAGCACCAATTCTGGGTGGAACAATAATATATTTCTTGGGATTCAAAGCGCTATTCTACACTTCATTCTTTATTGCACTGAGTTACATGTATATCATTGGACTGCTAACTGAACGAAAGCACGCAAACAAGATTCCAAGCATTTCTGAAATTGTTGACAACTATCGAGATATTGTTATTACTCGAGGTTTTGGATTACTGAGTATAATTAAATTAATCCAGAGTTCATTCTACTTAATCTGGCGAACGTTCATATTAATTTATTTGAATACAGTAGTGGGATATGATTTCTGGCAAGCCGGATTAATAATTATGGGAACTTCACTTGTTATGCTTCCACTACAACTTCCAGTAGGAAGACTTTCAGATAGATTACACTCTAAATGGCTCATTATTCCAGGATTCTTTCTAATTGGTGCATTCATAAGATTCTTCTTTGTGTTCGATCATCCATTATCTTATGTATTAATGTATGCCGGATTTGAGTTAGGAACACTACTAATATATCGTCCAATATATGTACGTCTCGCGGAAATGACTCCAGATGAAAAACACGGTGAGGCGGTTGGGATCTTTGATACATTAACTTGGGGACTTGCAGCAGCAGCATTGTTTTACGCAGGAGAATTTGCAGAACTATATTCAATTTATGAGGTCATGATGTTCTTATCTACTTCTGCAATAGTTGTTGGAATTATTTTAATCGCATTCCACAGAAAGTTGAGATGGAGATATGGAAATTACTTAAGGAGACATCATTTAATGAGATTGTATACACCAATAGATCAGTTAGTAGATCAATTCCCTGAAATATCAGAAGGATTCAAGAAAACCAAGTTATAGTAAAAAAGCAATACACTTTTAAACCAAAAAATAAGCTTTTCAATAGAGGTAATGATGGAAAATGACAATCCGACAACCGATAATAACTGTCCTTGGTCATGTCGACCACGGGAAGACTTCAGTACTAGATTACCTAAGAGGAACGACTCTTGCTGACAGAGAAGCAGGAAAAATTACTCAACACATCGGCGCAACCGAAGTTCCATTAGACAAAATTAAGGAATCTTGCGGTGAACTTTTAGATTTATTCAAACTTGAATTTAACATACCTGGATTATTGTTTATCGATACTCCTGGTCACGAAGCTTTCAGTAATTTAAGAAAGCGAGGTGGTTCAATTGCAGATATTGCAGTTCTTGTAATTGATATTAACCAAGGAATTCAACCCCAAACAAGAGAATCCATTGAAATTTTAAAATCATTCAAAGTTCCATTTATAATTGCAGCAAATAAAGTTGATTTAATAACTGGTTGGAACTCAAAAGATAAAATATTCATCAAAAACCTAAAGAACCAAGCAGAAAACGTAACAAAATATTTCAACAATAATTTTTATAAAATTCTTGGAAATCTTTCAGAAATGGGATTCGAATCAAATCTATATCACCAAGTAGAGGATCACCAAAAAACAGTTTCAATTGTTCCAGTCTCAGCAAAAACCGGAGAAGGAATTCCCGAATTACTTGCAGTCCTAACGGGATTGTCTCAAAGATTTCTGACTGGAAAATTAGAAATAGAAACTGATGCTCCAGCAAAAGGAACAATTCTAGAAATCAAAGAAGAAAAAGGAATGGGAACAACTGCAGATATAATTATTTATGAAGGAACGCTAAAACAAGACGATACAATTGTTATCGGAGGTTTAGATTCGGCAGTTACTACAAAAGTAAAGGCACTTTTGAAAACAAAGCCGCTTGCAGAAATACGAGATAAGAAATCTTCATTTGACAAAGTCAAAGAAGTTGTTGCTGCATCCGGAGTAAAAATCATTGCAAATGATTTAAACCAAGCAATTGCAGGAGCACCATTAATTTCAGTTCAAGACAAAAGTAAATTAGAAGAAGCACAAAACAAAGTTAAAGAAGAAATCGAAGAAGTACTTGTTGAAACGGGAGATGAAGGAGTTGTATTGAAAGCAGATACATTGGGAAGTTTAGAGGCAGCTTCAAAATTATTCCAGAAACATGGAATTCCGATGAAGCGAGCAGACATTGGGAATATTACAAAGAGAGATATTGTAGAAGCAGAAGGAAGTCTCGAAAACGGAAGTGAATATCCATTTGTTTTAGGGTTTAATGTAACCATTGAACAAGAGTTAGAAACAAGGGCTAAGAAGAAAAAGATCCCAATAATAATCAATCAAGTTATTTACAAGATTGTAGAAGATTTCGAAAAGTTACATACTGAAAGACGACAAAGACTTGAACTTGAAGAGATTTCAGATTTACAATGGCCAGCAAAGATTAGAATTATGCCACAATATATTTTTAGACAATCAGGTCCGGCAATTTTCGGAGCTGAAGTTCTAGATGGAAAGCTAACACCTAACGTTGAAGTAATAAACAAAGACGGAAAAGTAGTTGGAAGAGTTAAAACAATAGAAGACAAAGGAAAGAAACTTACTGAATTAATTAAGGGAAAAGAAGCAGCATTATCTGTTGAAAAATTAACACTCGGTCGTGGAGCAGATGGAGGAGATTTTTTAATAACAAACATGTCAGAATCAGCTTTCAGAAAACTAAAGAACAAAAAACATTTACTTTCAAAGAGTGAAGTTGAAGTTCTAAAGGAATTAGCAGAAATTAAAAGAAAAGAAAACGATCTTTGGGGAATTTAGTCACGTTTGTTAACGAGATATTCCGGTCTTTGAGCCAGATCCATAAGAGACATAACTTCACCAGTTTCATCAATTACTTGCCCGGGTTTTACTAATGCAATTTTATAACCTTCTATATCTCTGACTCGATATATTTCAACTCGACCACCTTGTCTACTCTCACGTAACACCGTTCCAACATATCTAATTCCGGAAACAGAAGCATGACTAAGACGAATAAATAAACGAGGTTCATCTTGAATAATATCACACGAAGAAAGCGGAGTTCCATAACTATCCTTTGATGTTAAATATAATTTCCGCTTTTCAAAGAATTCGTGAAATTCTGCAAGAGTTCCTTCCAAGTCAGTAGTTCGAGGAATAGTATAATCCATAAAGCCCAATGGAACTCAAAAGATAAAAAGATTGGTTTAAACAAGCAATTCATCCAAAGACTCATCTTGTAATCGTCTAACACGTTCAAGAGATTCAACTGGAATAATACAGCTTTGCAATTTTCCAATAGTACTCTCATAAACAATCTCATTTGAACCTCTATCAGGTAAATTATCTAAAACCCAAGTAACTGAAGCCCATTCACAAATTTCATAAGCACCAGAAGTCAATCCTGCTTTTCTAACAAGACCAACCTTAATTATATTTTTATCCTTAGACAAGATATTCCCTATTTGATGAGAAGACGTCCCATGTCTAGACACCAGATTATAGAATTCTAATAACTCAGTAGTTGTTGCAGGACTTGCTTTACGATCAAAGATACCTTTATCCTGCCAATTATATTTTATATTTCCATCCAAAAAGTCAACCAAATCTTTTCTGATTCGAACAGTCTTCATAATATTAGTTTATTTCAATTATTTAAATTAATTATCAACCCTAACACCGAAAATTATTATAATAGATTAGTGCCTAAGTAAATAACTGCTCAATTTACTCTTTCTTCTCAGAAGTTTCTTCCTTATTTTCTGCAGCAGGTTTAGCTTCTAAACCAAGCAATTTTTCAGGAGTTGCTTTTCCAGCCTTTGTTACAATACAATTAATCTGTCTAATTGAATCAGAAACAGTATTACCTCGAATTGATTTACGTTTCCGTTCTCCTTTTCGAGTTTCTTTAAGTTTCTTTTTAGCACCTTCACCCTTAGGAACACTATGATATCTTCTAGATCTAAATCCTAATGAACCTACACTCAAAAGAACTTGTTTCTTTCCACTACCTTCAATACCCTTTTTCATTGGAAATCCAGATAAGTCTGAACCTCCAGTAATTTTTAATTTATATCCATCAAGTCCAATTAATTCACCATTAAATTCTTGACCGATTTTCTTACCAAATAATGGTTGAGCTCCATCCAAGTCTAACTCGACCTTATAGGTCTTTTTAGATGAAGGATTCCCAACTGCCATAACCATTTTATATTCTTTAGCCATTTTATCTTGCCGCCTTTGCTTGACGTTCTACATCATATTTCTTTGAATACGCAAAAGATTTTTGTTGATCATAAGCTATTGTTGCAAGGATTTGTTCTGCCAGAGTCTCATGAATTTTCTTCTTACCTTTTGACTTTACCATTTTATCGTTTGCGCCTTGAGTTAGCCATCTTAAAGACAAGTCGATTCGTCTTTGAGGACTAATATCTACAGCCCTAGGATATCTAACTCCTCCGTATTCAATAGTAGTAATTCCTTCACGAGGTGCTGCTGCTTCAATAGCATTAACAACAACTTGAATTGGATTTTTCTTAGTCCTTTCTTCAATAATTGTAAAAGTTTTAATTAACGTGTTGTAAGCATTAATTTTTGCACTAGTATAACTACCTGAACTTCTGACATGTTTCTTACCTCGGTGTCCAGACACAAGAACTCTAATCATTAATCGTTCAATGATAGGTCTTTTTGATTTCCAAAATTGTTTACTTGTGAATCGCCCAAGCGATGTTGGAACAAAAATAGGATCAAGATTCATATATGCCTTTAGACCTGGATCTGAAACAATAACATCATTTACGCTCCATCTTCCAAACATCTTCATATCATTAATTTGTTGTTGAAAAGGATTAAGCTTCGGAAGAATTTTCTTAGGTTTAACAACCTTCTTTTCTACCTTTGGTTTTTCAACTGAAGTTTTCTTTTCTGCCTTTGCTTCCTTTTTGACACGAGATTTCTTGTCAACCTTCGCAGGAGAAACCCTTTTTTCAACTTTAGTTTCTTTTTTAGAAACTTCTTTAGATGGTTTTTCCTTTTTTGCATCAGTTGTTTTTTTTACCATTATGTTCTACCTATTGTTTTCTCGATTTTTCCTTTTACAAGTCGTTCTAAAGATTGCCTATTAACTTTGAATACTTGCCATCGAATATTAGGGATATCGCCTTTGGATTTACCCATGTGACCACCCATTCCTTCAATCATAATTTCGTCGTGTTCATCAACAAATTTACTTGCAAGATTTCCTGGAAGGAAAACTGTAACTTGCCTTCCATTTTTAATTAATTGAACTCGAGCAGCTTTTCGCAAAGCAGAATTAGGTTGCTTAGCTTCTACTTGTCTTTTTTCAAGAACGATTGCTCGCGCTTGTGGACTTCCTTTCAGAGGATCAGATTTAACCTTTAGTCCAAGAGCTCTTCGTGTATACCACTTATCTGCCCATCTAAACTTCTTTCTGCGCTTGGCTAATTTCTTGCCTGCGTTTAGTCCTCTGGATTTATTTCCCATCTAAGTTTTCCTTTTCGCGTGACTTTATAAAAGTTGTTAATAGCAAGTCACTGCAAAACAACTCTCTTTAAACACAACATTTCACAACATTTATAAACGCGGCTGAGCATAAAGTTATAAAGCTTGTCGTACCCTCGATGAGTTAATACATTTAAAATGGTAACTAAAAAATCATGTCCTGAGTGTAAAAGTGATAAACTTTCTGTAGACCACAAACGTGGTGAAATAGTATGTAACAGCTGTGGAATCGTAATGGATGAAAACATGTTAGATCAAGGTCAAGAATGGAGAGAATTCTCTGACGGCCAAGATGAAAGACGATCAGGAGCACCATCAAGTTATGCTAAACACGATATGGGAACAGGTACTGAGGTTGGTACAAGTTCAGAAGTATACGGTCTATCTGTAAAGGATCGAAGAAAATATTTAAGACTTAGGAAATGGCACAACCGTTCTTCAACATCGCTTGAAAGAAATCTAAAGTACGCTTTAGCAGATTTGAAGAGAATTTCATCTTTACTTAATATTCCTCCAAAAATTGAGGAAGAAGCAGCTAGAATTTACAGAATGGCTGTTGAAAAAGGATTAGTTCGAGGACGTTCTATGGAATGTGTTGTAGTCGGAGCAATTTACATCGCTTCAAGACAATTCAATCTTCCACGTTCATTGAATGAAGTTTGTCAATTGACAAATAACAACAAGAGAGATGTTGGTAAGACTTACAGATTTATTGCGCGAGAGTTAGGAATTAGAATGGCACCAAGTGGAGCAGGAACTTACATTCCAAAGTTTGCAAACAAGCTTGGATTCTCAGCAGAAACACAAACACAAGCTCAAAAGATTTTAGAAATTGCACAAACATCTGAATTAACTTCAGGTAGAGGTCCAACAGGACTTGCTGCAGCTGCACTTTACGTAGCATCTCTAATTACTGGAGAAAAGCGAACTCAAAGAGAAATCGCAGACGTAGTTGGAGTAACGGAAGTTACAATTCGAAACAGGTACAAAGAAATGATTGAAAAGCTAAACCTAGACCCTCTAATCGAAGAAGCCAAAAAAAAAAGGGAAGAGGAGAGGATAGCGATGGGTCAGACTGAAGAACCTGATGAAGAGTTAAGAATTCAAGAGTAAAGCAATCTTAAAAAACTCTTAGCAGGTAAATTAGTTTTAATTCCCGTCGGAGAAAAATGAGTTCTACTTGCTTTGAAACCTTTCTTGCGAATTTTTTCAATCAAAACATCCATTTTAGGTAATTCTCCAACATCTTCAAGTTTCTTTGATATCATATGATAATCATAATATCCAAATACATCAACTTCTTCTTTGATTTTCTGAACAGTTTTATTCGAATTCGGCATTTGTTTCAATACTTTCTTATCATACAAACTTCCAGTCCAAATAGGTCCAAGAACTTCACTATAATTTCCACAACCACATCTGACTTTAGTTTTAGGTAATTTATCTTCAAATTTCCAAGTAAAGC
>PVBE010331476.1_pt1 | contig 31974 bp, 24 predicted proteins | sample 1631181 | NCBI WGS metagenome assembly PVBE01 (sample SAMN08397723, study PRJNA350692) | Marine metagenome, whole genome shotgun sequencing project. | isolation source: water | place: Pacific Ocean | collected 2012-04
AGTTGCTCCACGAGGCTGGAGGCATCCTCCATCGCACCCAGGTAGCCACGAACCTTCTCACCCCTGACACCAGCGAGATCGTAGCCAATGGATACATCGAAGGTGGTCTGAGGATCCGGCCCCCAGAGTCCAGGGCCGTGCTCACTGCAGAGCATGTGGATGAGCCACCAGCCCTTCACATACTCAAGCGCCGACTGGTGCACCCGGAGCTCCTGGGACCACTCCACGTTGTAGCCGATGTGGGGCACATGAATGCAGGGCCTGGGTATCTCGAGAGCGTCATTTACCTGGACGGTCTTCAGCTCCATGAACCGTCCACCCCCCAGGAAGCTCAGCACCAGGTTCTGGGCCAGCTGGGTGTGCGGACCCGATGCTGGGCCTGCCGGCGTGCCAATGCAGCGGCCGAGGTGTACAACCGAGGTGTCCAGCCCCTCTACGGGCGCCCACCACTCCCGGCGAGGCATCTGGTAGATCGACTTCCCTTTGACCTCACGATCGATACGCTCGACCAGAGAAGCAAAGGGTATGGGGTAGAGATCCCTGGAGCGCATGCTCGGAATCTTAGCGCAGTGCTACCAGCCCGTGTCGGCGTCTTCGTAGCAGTCCTCTCCACTCTGGTTGCGACTGGTCCAGGAAATACAGCCGTCGCAGTCGCTTGCACCGTCGAAGTCCATCTCGAATACAAACGGGCCCACAAGGGACATGGCTCCGGTATCTGGCTCCGCCTCACACACACCGAGCTCCTCGAGATCCCCAGAGACAGCAAAGTCACCCAGATCATCGATAGAGACCCTGCCCGACACCGATACACTGAAGGGATCGCCATCCATACCGGCGGAGTAGAAGTCCATGAAGCCGGTGAGCTTGTGGTTGGTGTAGACCAGGGTGTGTGAGACGCCATCCATGTCCACCGCCATGTTGACGTCAGAAATCAGATCAGCCTGATCGATGCTCTGCGTGCCGTCGATCTGAAAACCAGCCCCCCCAAACCCGCTCCAGGTGATCTCCGGCCCAGTCCAGACCATGGACCCAGATCACGTCTCTCCGTCTTCCGTGGTGCAGTCTCCTTTAAGACTGATACCGCCACCCTCAAGCTCGGTCACCATCGGACACTCAGTCTCAATCGCCAAAAAAATACGGGAAACTGAACATCGCGAGGGCCGCAAATGTCGCAGGCAGCATCGGAGCAGCCAGCATGACTTCTACCTGCTCATCAGTCAGCTGATCTCCCTTTCCATCACCACAACTGATGAAGAGGGGAAGAGAAAAAAGCAACAGGGGCGAGATGCGGTTCATGATTCACCTTGCAACGAAATATTTTATGTGGCCCCAGCAGAATAATTCACGGTGAAGCATCGAGCCCACAAACCTCAAGGCTACAAAGGCGCCGCTGCACCTTGGGTGCTGATAGACTCCCCAGCATGAGTCCCGTCGGCAAGAACATCCCGCGATTCGATGGTCCTGCCAAGGTGACCGGTGATGCGCTCTATGTGGATGATATCCGGCCTGCAGGATGCCTATATGGCGCCACGGTCCGGGCCCCGATCGCACACGGGCGAATCAAGAAAATCAGCCAGGATCCGGACTTCGACTGGACGGACATCACCCTGGTCACGGCCGAGGACATTCCGGGAAAGAACGTGGTCTACCTGATGACCGAGGACCAGCCGGCTCTAGCCGAGGACCTCATCCGGCATGCGACAGAGCCCATCGCACTGGTCGCAGCGAGCAGCCGGGATCTGGCCCTGGAGGCTGCCCGGCACATCCATGTGGAGACAGAAGCACTGCCGGCTGTTTTAGACCTCGAGCAGGCACAAGGCCACGAGATCCGCGTCTTTGGCGATGACAATGTCTTCAAGCAGATCAGCATCCAGAAGGGCGAGCCCGGCCAAGGCGGCATCGAGGTCGAAGGGACCTACCGAGTAGGCCTGCAGGAGCAGCTATACATCGAGCCCCAGGGGATTCTCGCCGTACCCAGAGAGGATGGCGGGCTGACGCTCTTGGGCTCCATGCAATGTCCCTTCTACATCGAGAAGGCGCTGCAATCGATGCTCCCGGACGTAGAGATGAACGTGGTCCAGGCAGCAACCGGTGGCGGCTTCGGCGGCAAAGAGGAATACCCGAGCATGGTGGCGGCCCACGCCAGCCTGCTGGCACTGAAGACCGGCAAGCCTGTGAAGCTGGTCTACCGGAGAGATGAGGATCTAAGGGCCACCACCAAGCGACACCCAGCGGTCATTCGCATCAAGTCGAAGTGCGATGAGCAAGGCATGCTCACCGACTGGGACGCGCACATCATCGTGGACGGCGGGGCGTACAACACGCTCACACCCGTAGTGCTCTCCCGAGCGGTGCTCCACCTCACAGGCCCCTATGCCTGCCCCTCGGTCCGCCTCAACGGCGTGGCGGTCGCGACCCACACCCCACCCAACGGTGCCTTCCGGGGCTTCGGCGCACCGCAGGCCATGTTTGCGGTGGAGCGACACATGGACCGGATCGCCCGAACGCTGAAGGTCGATCCCATCCGGCTGAGGCGCAAGAACCTGCTGCGGGATGGAGACACCACCGCCACCGGTCAGGTCCTCAGCGACACCGGCGCGGAGATCGTACTGGACCGCTGCCTGGGGGCCTCCCAGAGCACCATACCGCCCGCGAGCATCCACCCTGGCGGTGGAGTCGGGCGGTATAGCCGTGGCCAGGGGCTGGCCCTGGTCTTCCACGGTTGTGGGTTCACCGGCAACGGTGAGGCCTGGCTCAAGGGCAAGGTGGGGATGTCGCTGGAAGGCCGATGCATCCGCATCCTCTCCGGGTCCACCGACATCGGCCAGGGTCCCGAGACCACCTTCTGCCAGATCGCGGCAGCAGAGCTGGGCATCGAGGTCCAGCGCATCAGCGTCGCACCCCACGACACAAGACATGTGCCAGACTCCGGACCCACTGTGGCCAGCCGCACCTGCATGGTGGTCGGCGAGGTCGTCCGAAAGGCAGCCCAGTCGCTGCGGGCTGCCCTGAGGGCTGAGACAGGATCAAGCTCCACGGACTTCGACACCCTGCTCACCCTGCGCACCTCAGATGCAGACCTCCACATCCAGGCAGAGTACGAGGACGATGGCAGCATGCAGTGGGATGACGCCTCCTACCAGGGCGATGCCTACCCCACCTATGGCTGGAGCGCGTGCATTGTGGACCTGGACGTAGACCTCGACACAGGAGAGGTCCTCTACCGCCGCTTCGTCAGCGCCACCGATGTGGGCAAGGCCATCAATCCCGTGATCGTCGCCGGACAGATCGAGGGAGGAAGCCTCCAGGGACTGGGCTACGCCACCTGCGAGGAGGTGGTACTCGATGAGCACGGCTGCATGCGAAACGACCGCCTCACCAACTACATCATCCCGACCGCTCTCGATGCGCCGGAGATGGTGACCGAGATTGTGGAGATCCCCTACAAGGGCGGCCCCTTCGGCGCCAAGGGCATCGGAGAGATCCCCATGGATGGCCCTGCCGCTGCGGTCGCACAAGCCATCGAGTCCGCCGTGGGCATCGTCCTCGATGAGCTGCCCATGACGCCCGAGCGGGTCATCCGCGCGATGGAGTCCATGTGATCCGCTTCATGGTCAACGGATGCAAGGTCGAGGTGGACCGTCCGCCCATGACCCGACTTCTCGATGTGCTTCGGGAAGACCTGCGCCTGACCGGCTCCAAGGAAGGCTGTGGCGAGGGAGAGTGCGGTGCATGCACCGTGCTGATCAACGGTGTCGCGACCAACGCCTGCCTGGTTCCTCTCTGCCAGGTCGAGGGTACCGATCTCCTTACGGTGGAGGGGCTGGCCGATGAGGATGACCGGCTCTCCCATGTGCAGCAGGCCTTCATCGACCATGGTGCTGCGCAGTGCGGCATCTGTACGCCAGGCTTCATCGTGACGGCCCACGCCTTCCTCAAGAACAACCCACGGCCCACCCGTCGAGAGGTGCGAGAGGCTCTCGCTGGCAACCTCTGCCGGTGCACGGGCTACCAGAAGATCATCGACGCGGTGCAGGCAGCACTGGCAGAGGGAGGCCGAGATTGAGGACCTCTCTGGCCCCCGTATACACCGCTGAGGACCTCCCCGAGGCCCTCGCGCTGCGTCGCGCCCACCCCAGCGCCACCGTGCTGGCCGGCGGCACAGACGTGATGGTGTTCATCGAGACAGGCGCCCTGGAGCCCACGGAGATCCTCAACCTCTGGGGGTGTGAGGGACTCCGCGGCATCATCGAGGATGAAGCCACCGGCGCGGTCCGCATCGGCGCGATGACGACCTGGACCGACCTGATTCGCCACGCTGCCATCCCAGAAGCCCTGCAGGAGTGTGCCCGGACCATCGGCGCGGCACAGATCCAGAATCGAGGCACCATCGGCGGAAATATCGTCAATGCCTCGCCGGCGGGAGACTCCCTTCCCCTGTGGTTGGTCCTCGACGCCGAGATCGAGGTGGCCAATGTGGACGGCAGCCGACGCGTTCCCGCCCACGAATTCTGGACCGGCTACCGGACCGTCAACCTCCGTCCGGATGAGCTTGTCATCGCGGTGCACATCACGCCGGATCACTCCGACCACATCCACTACCGCAAGGTGGGCACTCGGCTGGCACAGGCCATCTCAAAGGTCGTGCTCGCCGGACGCCTGCGCGTGGAGGATGGCATCGTGACCCAAGCCCGCGTGGCACTCGGGAGTGTGGCCCCGGTCCCGAAGCGCCTACCTCAAGTAGAGGCGGCCTTGCAGGGAGGTCCCATCGATCCCGCCGCCGCCGACCACGTCGCTGCAGACATCGCGCCCATCGACGACATCCGATCGACTGCCTCCTACCGCAGTACCGTAGCCACCCGAGTGGTGCGGAGCTGGCTGGAGCGCTGCAAGTGACGGCCATGCCACCCAGGGTGTTGCTGCCCATGCCCAGGGAATCGGTCCGGCCCGAAGAGACTCTCCACCAGATCATCGAGGGAGACAACCTCCCGGTACTCGTCCATCTCGGCGAGACCCACGAGGCCTCCGTGAAGCTCGTCTACATCGACCCCCCCTACAACACGGGCAAGGACTTCACCTACCGGGACAGTCAGAAGAACGACTGGGTCGAGATGATGCGACCCCGTCTCGAGGCTGCCCTGTCACTCCTGCGTCCGGACGGGGCCATCGTGGTCCACATCGACGAGCACGAACACGCCCGACTCAGCCTCCTGCTCGACGAGGTCTTTGGCCGAGAGAACCGCCTGGGCACCATCATCTGGGACAAGCTGAATCCAAAGGGGGATGCCACCGGTATCGCTACCCAGCACGAGACCATCCTGTGCCACGCCAGGGATCGGGCCACCTTTGTGGACTGCCATCCCCTGGTGCGCAGCAAGGAAAATGTAGGACGAATGCTCGAGGTGGCGGCGGCCCTGGCAGACGAGCACGGAGCCGATATCGAGGGGGCGAATGTCGCATTTCGACAGTGGATCCGCGAGCAGAGCAGCCTGAGCGGCGGTGAGGCCGCATACAGCCGCATCGACGAGGATGGCCGCGTGTTCCAGGCGGTGAGCATGGCCTGGCCGAACAAGCGAACGCCCTCAGATGACTACTTTCAGCCTCTGGTCCATCCCCTCTCGGGCAAGCCCTGCCCTATCCCCGCACGGGGCTGGCGGAATCCACCACAGACCATGGCCCGGCTGCTCGAGGAAGACCGGGTCGTGTTCGGCCCGACCGAGCGAACCCAGCCCAGGCGAAAGTACTTCCTCGACGAGACCCAGACCGAGTCCATTCCATCCATCCTCAGAGATGGGAGCAGCGACGATAAGCTCCTTGGCAGCCTGGGCACGCCCTTTGATCATGCCAAGCCCCTCAGTGTGGCCCGACGCCTGATCCGCTGGTTCACCAAGGACCCAGGCGACCTCGTGCTCGACTTCTTCGCTGGATCGGGAACCACAGGACATGCCGTGCTCGAGGAAAATGCCGATCACGCAGCCCGGCTCCGCTTCATCCTGGTCCAGAGCCCAGAGCCCGTGGTTCGTGACTCCCAAGCCCAGGAAGCTGGCTTTGAGACGGTTTCCGCGCTGACCCGGGCCAGGGTTCGCAGGGGCATCGAGGCCCTGGATGCAGACCATGGCCCTGGCGGCGATGAAGACAGGGGCTTCCGGGCGAGCCAACTCAGCCCGGAAGAATGAGCTTGAAGCCCCGCCAGCTGATCCTCACCCTCATCGGCCTGGCCGTGATGGGCGTGGCAGGCTGGACCTGGTTTGAGTCCCACGGAACCCACCTGGTCGCCGGGGAGGATGCGCTTGCATGGGTGGTGGTACTCGCCATCACATGTCTGATGGGGGCCATCTCGCTTCAGATCCTGCGCACCAGCCTCCTGCTCCAGACGACCCCTCGCGCACTCGCCCGACCCCTGCTCATGGCCCACGGACTGAACATCTGGCTGCCGAGCATGATGGGAGATCTCTTTGAGGTCTGGGCAGTGGCAGTGGCCGCCGACCGAAGCAAGCGGGCCACCCTGGTCTTGCTCGGACACCGCTTCGCAGGCACGCTTAGCGCCCTCGGGATCCTGGCAGCTATCGCTGTTGCTGGCAGACTTCCCTCCCTGGCGGTCGGCTTCGGAGCCATGTCCATACTCGGCTACCTCGCCGTGGACGCCACCGTGTCCCGCTGGGTCGGCTGGCTCCGGGTGCCCGCCGAGGACGGATCCGCCCCGCCCCAGCCACTGGGTCCCCGGCGGACGCTGGGACACCTCGGCCTGGCCACGGTGCAGCACGGCATCGAGGCGCTCGGCTTCTTCTTGCTGGGCATCGCAACCGGGTGTGCTGTGTCCCCCGCCGCAGCCGCAGGCATGGTGAGCATCATCGAGCTTGTGACCTACCTGCCAATCCCTCTGGGCGGTGCCGGCGCACAGCACTGGGGAGCGAGCATGGTCCTGGAATGGGGCGCACCGGGTACCCGAACAGCGCTGCTGGTCGCGAGTGCGCACGGGCTGCATGTGGGCCTGGGCACCCTGGCAATCGGTATTGCCTTTGTTCTTGGGCGTGACTCCACCCCCCCAAACACGGCATGATGTCCACTCCATGCACGTCCTCCTCGTCCAACCTCGTGTCTCCCGGGAACCGACCTACCCCCTGGCTCTGGCTGGACTGATCCCTCTGCTTCAGGGCGGGGGACACACCGTTCATGGCGTGGACCTGCAATTCGAGCCCATAGAGCGCATCAGAGAGGTCCTCGAGGAGCACCCAATCCAGTGGGTGGGCGCCACTGTTCTCCACCACAATGCACCGGACGTCAGTACCTGGATGGCACCTCTGAGAGGGGACCGATCCATCCGATGCTTTGTCGCAGGCGCGCTGCCCTCTCTGGACCCAGCCGGTGCACTGGCCCGAACCGGAGCGGACTTCGCCGTGGTCGGTGAGCCGGAGGAGACAGTCGCAGACCTTCTGGCTGCCCGGGACCCCGGGCAGGTCCCAGGGGTGGTCCATCGACGCGGCGGAGTGATTCATCAGGCCCAGCCCCGAGTGCCCAGTCCGCTGAGCATGCTCCCGTTTCCGGACCGCACGGTGTTTCCACCCGCCCGCTACAGCTACGCGATGCGTGCAGAGGCCACGCCGTACACCATGGTCACCACATCTCGGGGGTGTCATCGTCATTGCCCCTACTGCCCGGTCCCCACGCTGCGGCCGCGAGGCTTTGATGCCCGCCCGCCCGATCAGATCGCTGCCGAGTGGCACAGCCTGGTCCAGGACCACGGAATCCGGAGCATCCACGTCGAAGATGACAGCTTTCTGGCGAACCCCGGCAGGGTGCGCGCGCTGTGCCGGCTGCTCAAGGCCCAGCCACTCGGGGCCGTGTGGGAGCTGGTCAACGGTGTCCGCCCCAATCAAGTCAGTGCACCGCTGCTCGCCGAGCTCGCCGCCGCTGGGTGCGTACGGATTGTGTTCTCTTTCGAGCACATCTCCTCGGGCCACACACCCGCAGTGGGTCAGCGGCTGGAGGTGGCCAGAGCGGCGGTGGATGCCGCACGATCCTCGGGCATGCGCGTGGGCGGATACTTCATCGTGGGCCTGCCAGGAGTGGATCGGAAGGAGACCATCGCTGCCGTGCTGCACGCAATTCGCCTGAATCTCGATGATGCCAACTTCGTTCCCTTCTACGAGTCGCCAGGCTCGGCCTACGCCGGTGCCGCTGCCGCTGTAGATGCCACGAGCCTCTCTCGACAGGCCTCTGCGAGGGTGGCCCGCGCGGCACAATTGGCGTTCTTCGGGGATGGGAGGGCGCTAGGCCGCCTCTTTACCGATATGATCCATACACCCCGCACCCTCCCCTCCCTGGCACAGAAGGCCTGGGAGTTGGTTCGGAGCGGCGGCCCCATTCCTATGAGAGATACCCCATGAGCGTCTGGACCACTGGACCCGCAGTCTTCGGTCGACCCCGAGCGGTCTTCCTTCGGTTTGCGCCCTGGGCCATCTTCCAGAACAACCACCCCCACGATCTCATGTGGCCCGTCTCCCACCTGTACGGAAAGGGCATCGCCGAGGCGTGTGGTTGGGAGGCCATGGTCCTGGACCTTCACGTCGATGGCTCCGAGGCCGACGCCCTGGTGCGGCACCTGGTCCAGCTGCGGCCAGACCTGCTCTTCGTCGACACGATGACACCGACCATGGCCTACGCACGGGACATCGCGAGCCGGGTGCGTGACAAGCTCGTCGACCTCCCCATCTGGGGGATCGGCCAGCATGCCACCGAGCAGCCCGAAGACCTGCTGTACAAGGGCTCTCCCTTGGCCGGTGTACTCCTGGGTGAATTCGAGGCAGGACTCGCCGAGGTGCTCGCCAGCCGGGGGGAGCGGCCCCTGGACGGAAGTGCTGTGCTGGGCAAGGACGGGCAGGTGCTACGCCGAGGCGGAAAGCAGGAGGTCCACGACTGCGATGCACTCCCGCCCATCGATCCACGAGGCCTCATCCTGGACCGCTACCGGATGCGCTCCATCCATGTGCCCCGCTTTGGACAGATCCGGTGGGGCTACATGCTCACCAGCCGGGGCTGTCCCTTCCCGTGCACATTCTGCAGCGCCACCCTGCGCCAGAGCTATGGCCGGAAGTTCCGTGGCCACTCAGCGGAGCGGGTGGTCTCGGACATGGTCCGGCTGCACAAGGACCACGGGGTGGATGCCTTCTACACAATCGATGATGTGTTCTCGATGGACCGGGCGCGGGTCGAGGAGATCTGTCGCCGCCTCCTGCAGTACAACCTCCCCATTCGCTGGACCATCCAGACCCGGGGAGATCTCATCGACAAGGAGATCCTGCTTCTGATGAAGCGGGCAGGATGCTGCGGCATCAAGATGGGCATCGAGAGCGGCGTGGACCGAATCCTGAAGGTCATCCGCAAGAATGCCACCCGGGATCAGCTACTCCACGCCGCCAGAGCCGCCCAGGACGTGGGCCTGAGCCTGACCACCTACTACATGGTCGGCCACCCGACCGAGACACGGGAAGAGATGGAGGAGACCTTCCGCTTCGCCCGACTGGTGGGCTCGGACATGGTCCAGATGGCTTTCCACACTCCGTACCCGGGCAGCGCCACCTACGAGATGTACAAGGGCCTCGTCGACGACCTCAGCGAGCTGAGTCATTACGAGACCAGCCATGTGAACCTCTCCGAGGTGGACAGCGAGACCCTGGAGCGGCTGCAGCGGTACTTCTACCTGCGCTATTACCTCTCCCCGCCGCAGTTCCTCCGCTACCTACGCCGGCGAGCGATCTTCAGGGTCACGGATCCGGCAGAGTGGCAGCTGGGCCTGATGAGCCTCAAGTACCTGCTCGGAAACCGGGGACGAGTGGCGGCCTCCGCCAACGAGCCCAGGCCTGTGGCCCGCCCAGACTCGGCTCAGCAATCCCTCTCTCGGCACCAGGGCGTGGATGGCAGTCCCACGGCATAATGTCAACCTGACCTCAGACGAGCTGAGGTGGATGGCCAGCACGCTCTCCGGTCGAGGAGACGATGCTCGTGGACGTGCCCTCTTCGAGTCTGCACTTTGCGACTACCTCGGGGTGGCCCATGTCCGAGCGGTAGACAGCGGGCGGGTCGCCCTCCACCTGGCGCTGGATGGGCTGGGCCTCTCCCCTGGAGACCGGGTGGTGCTGCCGAGGTACTGCTTCTACAGCCTGGCGCACGTCATCGAAGGGCTTTGTCTGGAGCCCATCTGGGCACCTGTCGACCCAGCCACGCTGGCCCTGGACCCTGCACGCCTGGGTCCACTCGTGGACGGGGCCAAGGCAGTGATCCTCATCCATCCATTCGGACAGGTAGGCCCTCTTCGAGCCATCCGTGAGATCTCGGATGCAGCCGGCATTCCCTTGATCGAGGATGGTTCCCAGGCCACTGGCGGGGCTCTGGGCTCGGACAAGGTGGGAGCCCTCGGCACGGTGGGCGTCTTCTCCATGGTCTCAGGAAAGAACCTCCAGACCTTCGGAGGAGGGTTTGTCAGCACCAATGATGATGGCCTCATTCGTAGGGTGGATGCGCGCCTGGAGGAGGCCGAGCCTGTGCCAGCAGCACGGGTCAAGGCCGCGATGTACAGCGGTGCTATGCGATGGTTCCTGACCACCCCGCTGGGCTACAGCGGCCTGATGCACCCACTCACCCTGGGTCTGCAGACGCTCGCACCCAGGCAGCTGGAGGCCATGTTCCACGAAGAGAGGGCCGCCTATGATCCCAAGCGGTCTCTCCACAGGCTCTCCGATGCCCAGGGTCACCTCGGATGCCTGGATCTGGAGCAACTCGACCGCAGGAACCAGATTCGAAGAAACCACGCACTTCGGCTCATCGACGGACTGAGGGGGCTCTCCAAGATCACCCTGCCGCACTTCGACTCGGCAGCGGACAACACCTTCAACGCGCTGGCAATCCGGGTCCAGGATGGCCCCAGGATCCAGCGGGACCTGCGCCTACGGGGTGTGGATACCCGCTCCGACTACATGAGCTGGTATGGCCAGGACCGCGACTTCGCGGAGGACGTGGTCTACCTGCCCAATCATCCGGGGCTCCGATCCGCCGACGTGGACATGGTGGTGCGTGCCGTGCGCGCCGTCCTCAGCTGAGATCTACCAGGGCGCCACCAGATCGAGGGTGTAGTCCTCGCCCTCGAAGTGAACCAGGCCGACCCCGAGGGCAAAGATGTAGGTCCCAGCAGGTCCGCCATCCCCCTCACAGTCGTACTGCACGATGTCCTCAAAGACGCCGTAGTAGGTGACGCTGAGGCCATCCATCCCTGTGGAGCAGTACCAGTCATCGGTCAGCACACTCTGACCCTGGGCGGGCTGATCGGTGCCCAGGGGCAGGTCTCCCTCCCCCTCCGCACCCGCGAATTCCCAGGCCGTGAGCGAGAACTCTGCGTCCAGATCAAAGTCGAGCACAGCCTCGGTTCGCCCATCTGCCCACCGACTGCCACGGCGGAAGTCCAGCAACCCATCGCCCAGGTATCGAACGCGGAGCAGATCAGCCTCGTCCGGTGAGACATCGGAGACATCGTCATCCCGGTAGGACCAGGACGCCCCCTCCTCCAGGCCGTGGTAGTCCGCGATGTACGTGGTCAGGGAGACCGACTCGGACTTTTCATCCTTACACCCCAGGCAAAGAAGCAGGAGACACAGGCGTCTCACTTGGACCACCAGATGGCGAGGTGGTTGTCGGACTGCGAGTCCTGCCCTGGCAACCAGAACGGCGTGGAGGATGGGTCATTCCCCTTCTCCACCTGGCCTGGATCGATGGCTGAAACCCAGATCTGCGGGATTCCGCTGTTGGGATTGACCTCGTAGGTGCGCTTGGTGCTGAAGGCCAGCCAGAGGACATCGTCATCGGGCAGCGGGCCCCAGCGCGGGAAGGAGTTCTGAAGATTGCCCTCGCCATTGGCCGCATCGAGGCGCACCTTGTCCGTGCCATCCCTTCGCATCAGCCAGAGCTCAGCTGAGGGGTTGGCGTACGAGGTCGAGGACTCGAAGACCGATCCATCCGGGCTGGATATCTCGGTACGAACCGCCCGATTGAAGGCGATCCATTGTCCGTCCGGGGAGTAGGCCGGGTAGTAGTTATTGTAGGTGTCCGACTGGGAAACGAGAACCTCGGGCTCGCCGAAGGTCCGGTCACTGTTGAACCGAAGCTGGACGATCTCCCCGCCTTCGAAGTTCATGTCCGACATGTAGGTGCCGGTGGTCCGGACCAGCAAGACGTGCTCTCCATCCGGAGACCAGTCTGGATGGGAGAGGTTGTACTCCCCTCCCTCCAGGGTCATGATGTGAGAGCCATCCGCCATGTTGAAGAGCTTGGCCTTCCCTTCGGCCACACCGAGCAGGTACTGCCCATCTGGGCTGGCTGCATGGAAGGTGGCCCGACGGGACTCATCGGGCTCGGTCAGGAGCTCAGGATTGTCCGGATCCGTGATGTCGATGATGGCGAAGTTGCCGTTGACCCCCTGATAGGTCACGACCATCCGATTCGAAGACTCCGCTAGCGTGTGGCAGCCCGTACACTGACCTCCAGCATCCTCTGTGGTCCAGAAGAACTCCGCCGTGGTCTGCCCGAAGGGGATGCGCATGATGTCGCCTGCAGGCTCCGGCGGTTCCTCTCCCTCCACCGGGGCCTCTCCGGCTCGCGCCACCCAGTACAGCACGCTGCCGCGGGCATCGAGACGATTGACCGTGAGGTCCATGGAGGGTCCGCGCTGCACATCGGTGAGGTCCGCACCATTCCAGTGCGCGGATTCCACGGTGACCTCCACGCTGCCCTCGGTATTGGCGGCTGCGATAATCGCCCACAGGTCCGACTCCGAGACCCAGTCATTGCCATTGACGTAGACCCGGATGTCCGTGATCTCGCTTTGGAGGCGAATCCGAGAGACATCGGAGCCATCAGGCATCGACCATGTAAATGCCAGCCCATCGAGGTTCCGAGGAACCGTGACCCCATCCAGTGGGTAGGAAATCGCAGGCGCATCGGCTTCGAGAGGACTCGAGGACTCAAAGGCCGCCACCAGGCCGGGATCCACATCAGAGCCCACGATGTCCTGCTCATAGACCACCGTGACCTTGGACTTGCCCTTGATGCCCACGTGGGTCGCGGTGATGGTCGTGACCCCGCCGTTGTCCGATGCGGCGGTGAAGAGTCCATCCTCGTCCACGCTGCCAGCAGAGTGGTTGGATGAGGTCCAGGAGACCATACGGGTGGGGGCCTCCGTGCCGTCCTTGAGCGTCGCGATAGCGGTGAGCTGGACCACAGCAGGCTCATCCGAGTTGGTGACCAGCCCCACCCTCTTGGGCTCGATCCGGATGGAGCTCACCTCGGTCTCGGCCAGCGCCGTGTCCGTGGCACCATCCTTGCCGCCACAGGCCAAAAGACCTGCCAGAAGAAGAATCCACCTCACAGGCCTGTGTCCTCCTGGAGTGGCCCGAACCACTCCGTGTAGGTGACCTCGATGAGAGAGCCTGGCCGAGGTACCGCGTATCCATCAAAGCGCAGTGTGTTGTCACCTGGGTAGTACGACCAACCATCCTGACTTCGCTTGTGGATGGTGATGCCATCGACCCAGACCACAATGGATCCAACATCGGGGACCTTGCTCAAGGCGAAGGTGGTCTCGAGGCCCACCACGTCCAGCGCAACCCGCGCCAGCATCGCTCCGTAGTCTTCGGTGCAGATGGACTCCCGGCGGCCCAAGGTCTTGTTCTGGGCCTGCAGGTACTTGGTGCCTGCGTCCGCCGCAGCCTGGGCGGACACGCAGCCCTGGGGAGGATCACCCACCACCGCGTGCACCTTCACATTGCCCTTGCGCTGGTCCCCCAAGGTCTCCAGGAAGCTCGAGACTTCCATGTCCGAGTGATCATCCTCATCGGAGAAGATGATGAGCTCGAGGTCGGCATCTGCCCGGGAGAATCCGTCCGCCTTGTCCGGGTCCGCAGCAATGATCGCGGCGTCGAATCCCCGCTCGTCCCGGCTGCCTGCCATATCTCCAGCGATCTGATCATTGAAGACATCCACCAGGTCCGGGGTGTCCTGGTCCATGGTCTCGCCCTTGAGCGCACCGGGTGCCAGGTCCATGTCGGTACTGACCACAGCCAGCTTGAAGTCGATGCCAGCATTGGAGACGAAGCCAATAAATCCGTCCGCGCTGGACACGAGCATGTCCTGCTCTTCGTACATGGTGGCAGAATCATCGATCACCCAGAGGACATCGATGCCCTCATCCCGCTCGGGCTGGTTGAAGGTCTCAACAAAGCTCTGCTTGACCACCGAGTAGTCGTGGCAGCCGCCCAGTAAAGAGGCCAGCATGGTCGCGGGAAGTAGGGTGCGCACGCCCATTAGCGTAGCACCAGCGAAAGGGATTGCGCTCAATCTCGACGGGGCCTGTGCACGCTGAGGGTCGAAGCGAGGGCAGAGCCCAGGCGGGCGTGGCCGGTCTTCGAAGGATGAATCTGGTCATAGAATTCTGAATTACCCGCCCCGTCCTTCCGGAATCGGCCGGCACCATCAATGATCTCTGCCCCGGCCGTGGCCGCGACTTCCGCCATGGCCGCCCGATAGCGCAAGATGAGTGCTGGCGGCGGATCAGCATCCAGGTCGATGGGTGCAGGCAGGACCATGAACACAGGTCGGGCACCCAGTCTCTGGGTCTCCCCAACGATCTCGCCCAGCGTTGTCTTGTAGATCTCCAGTCCTGTGCGGGCCTGCCTGTCATCAGCCGGCGTGCCCACATCCCGGGTGGAATCGACCCAGCCCACCTTTCGGGCCGGCAGCCAGGGACCCAGTATTCTCGTGCTGACTCGATACAGCGCGATGGGAAACCGAGTGCCTGGAGGGCGGGTAAGCGGCGTGTCGGTCTGGAAGAGGTCCGACCAGATGGCGGCGATCACCACAAAGTCCGGCTGGACCACAGGTCCGACCTCCTTGAGAGTCGCCAGCGCCTGAACGCTGGTGTGTCCTGGGGTACCCCCGTTGTAGCCCTGGACCGGGAGGTTCCAGAAGGTACGCAGCACTGTGGAGGCAACCTGCTCAAAGACCTGATGCTCCTCGACGCCATAGCCAAAGACCGAGGAATCTCCGAGCGTGAGGATGCGGACCTCACCCTCCGCTCGCTCACCGGAGACCTCTGGGCCCCGCATTCCCAGGCTGTTCACCCGGGTCCGTACTCCGGTCTCCACCATCTCCACCCCGGGTGGAAGAATCCAGCCTCGGGAAGGGTGCTGCTGCATGGGGATGCCCCGGGGCAGGCCATCGGGCTGATCGGGCATCTCCGCTACACCAGGCATGCACTCCGGCAGACATTCGACCGGCCCGGGGCCGGGCAGCGGTACCGGGGGTGCAAGCGGAAACTGCGCTTCCCACACGCGGGCGCCAAGCTCCGAAACGAGGAGCACGCCCAGGGTGGTCAGGAGAGCAAAGCCGAGCTTTCGGGGGCGGGTTGTCATGGGGCTCCGTAGCTCACTCAGGCTACACTCTGGCGGGCTCTCCCCCCACCCGTACCATGCTGAACCGTCTTCGCACCCACTGGACCCTGGTGTCCCTGATCACACTGTTGGGTCTGCAGCTGTGGGTGGGCGCAATCTGGATCATCTCCGACGGGCGTGCGGGAGACGGGGTCTGCTGCAGCTTCACGGCTCCCGTTTTCGACATCCTGCTCGCCGATGCCACAGACCAGCTGGGATGGCCCTGGTCCACCTACCGGCGATCGATGGGGCTCTTGGTCTGGCCGGCACTTTGGGCCCGAAAGCTGACTGGACCCAACCCGGACTTCCTGCTGTGGCTGAATCTCGTCAGCGGGGTCTGCACCCAGATCCTGCTCTATGACATTGGCCGTCGCATGAGCAGCGGACTGGCTGGGTTGGTAGCAGCAGGCCTCTTCCCGATGATTCCAGCCGTGGCATTTGTGCACCGTCGCTGGGATGCGCTTGCCCCCCAGCACCTCATCATCGTGGCAGCACTCTGGTTCTTGCTGCAGTCGAGAAGCCTCACCCGGGCTGTGCCCACCACGGGCTTCGTCCTTGTCGCCATGCTGGGGTGTGTCCTCAGTGCGAGGGAGACCGACAACCTGCTCTTCATGGCGGCTGTGGGCGCCATGACGCTGGGCGCGGTGGGGCGCGGTCTCATCACTGGAGCCGGACCGGACGCCCAGGCTTCACCCGGGCGGGCTCAGAGCTTCCTGGGCGCAGCCATCGTGGCTGGGGTGATGGCCATATTCTGCGTGGAGTACGCCTTTCCCCTGGTCGACTTCGCCTACTTCGGCGATGAGATGGGCAACCAGTCCTACGAGCAGGGTGCGTCCAGGTTGAGTCTATCGGCATTTTCGGCCTACCCGATGCGCCTGTACTCCGACGACCTCACGCCGTGGCTGGCGATTCCCTTTCTTGGCGCCCTGGTTCCCTACCTGCGTCGCGGTCCGGCCCGCGCAGAGGTCATCGCCTTGCTGGTCTTACCGCTGCTAGCGCTGAGCTTTGTGGGGAAGAAGAACTTCTACTACGCATCCATCATCTACCCGGCGGTTCCCCTGGTGATCGGGCTGGGGCTGGCCCAGGTCAAGCAGGTCCGGCTGCGGGTGGGTCTTGCCGCTGCCTTGCTCGTACTCACCTGGCTCCAGTTCTCTGCCCGCTCCCTGCCCACCAGCACCTTCCCCCGATCGCTGGGGAGTGTGGACTGGACGGGAGCCGTGGGCCCGCAGCAGCACCTCTTCCAGGGAATCGTGCCCCTCAATCTCGCTCCCCGCGGCCCCTCCGAGATCACACCGCTGACAAGGATGGTGAGCCCAGAGATCACCGAGTCCTCGTGTGACTGCCCGCAGCACCTCGTGATCCACGGTGAGGGAGACTTCTCCGAGATCCTGCTGCGCCTCAAGATGACGGATCCCTGCCTGGCCATGTCTCCGGGCAGCCGGGTCGATCACCCCGACAGCGTAGGCTGGGTACTGACCACCCAGTCGGCCTGCGGCAACCAGACCCCGCCAGCCGGAGTGGCACCGCTGACGCGGATGCAGGAGCAGGAAACCGGGCAAGGTTGCGCCCAGCTGTGGCAGAGGAGCGGGCGGCGCCTGTGTGGAACGACTGGCTCGCCCCCGGACTAGTCCCCCATCCTGTACACGGCGGCTTGATGGGTGCGTTCCGCCACCAGCGGGACCCTGGCAAGCTCCCGGATGAAGCGACCAAAGTGGTCGATATTTCCTTCCGGACGGGGGGCTCGGAGCTTGGCAGGCAGCCCGGAGGATGTAGGCGTCCACGCCTCGATGCCGTGCTCGCCGAGGTGCACCAGCATGTCGAAGTCCTCCGCGTGAAGCTCGGCTGCATAGTGCTCCAGCAGGTTGATGTGGATGACGCTGGTGACATGCACATCAGGGCGGGACATCTCCACCATGTACTTGAATGTCCAGGCCCAGAACTGATCCTGACAAAACAGCGCCAGATTGTGATCCTTGCCGTCCGGCGGCAGGACCCGGCCCAGAGCATCCCCGGTCTCCCGGGCCGCGTTGACGATGATGCGGCCGGGGAACTCCTGGTACGGGGTCAGCTCCACCTCGCGCATGACCACAACCCGCTTGTAGGGCCGTTCCGCCCACTGCGGCACCATTCGGCGAGTGGCATCGGAGGCCAGGGAGTAGCCCAGAAGCATACTGAGCCCCGTAGCTGCTGCCAGTCCCATGGCTACCCGCTGCACTCGAGGCCCGCCGGGCAGACCTCGAAGCCCCATGGCTGCCAGGAGCGCCAGCGGCGGCAGGCAGGGAAGCACGTACCAGTTTGACTTCCGGGTCATCCAGCTCAGCGCACAGAAGGGCAGCGCAAACATGAGCAGGGTGCCCAGCTTGCCTCGAGCCGGACTGCGCCAGATGAAGAGGAGGCCAAGGAGGACAAAGACCAGGAGGGGGGGTCGCACCAGGTCGTTGGCCAGGGTCACGAGGTAGGCGCCTTGTTCCAGGAGACCGGACCAGGCCTCGCCCACCCATGGAGCCACCTTTGCCTGCATGGCCATGTCCCCGAAGGGGTCCTCATCCTGCAGGTAGGCATAGCTCGGCCCAAACCACCACCAGTCAAAGCTCAGGACCGGGATGCCCACGGCGAGCGCCAGACCTCTAGCTGCCGCCTTGTTCATGCCCGACCGTACCCGGCCCACCACCTCAGCCACGAAGGGCCCGAGGAGGACGATGCTGGCCAGAACGCTGCCGTAGAAGCTCTCCCCGCTCCTCAGCACACTCCAGACCGCCACACCAAAGATCACTGAGGGCCAGGTCCGGGAGAACCCTCGGCTCCGCACCAGCATCCAGGCTGCAAGCGCTGTCAGTGATGCCAGCGGGAGCACATCGTGGATGAAGCGTCCAAAGCCGAACAGAGCCGGCATGCCTCCACCGATACAAGCTGCGGTGAGCCCGGTCCACGGTCCGTCCAGTTCCTCGCCCAGGCCATACAGGCTCATCAGCAGCACCAGGAGATATCCGGTGAAGACCAGGGGGATCAGCCAGACCTCCCACCCGGTCAGCGCGCCGAATACCGTGGCCAGGAAGAAGGGGTGGGGCATCTCAATCCAGTAGGGCACATCAGCGTGATTCTGGAAGAGGAACCTGAGGTGACCGCCGGTCAGCTGCTCCAGCCAGACCACGGGACTCCACCAGTCGATGGGGGTCGGGTCCAGGTGGAAGTGGGTGGTGCGCCCCGGATGGACCAGAGGCCAGGTCGGCTCATAGCCCCCAAAAAGGCGCCGGAGCTCGAGGACATTCTTGAAGCCAAAGTGATTGGTCCGCGGCGGGAAGCCACCACGAAACGCAAGCTGCTTGAGGGCCAGGCCAAGCTCCAGCACCAGGAGACAGCCAAGGAGCAGCCTCGGCAGGCGGGACGACTGCGCTTCGCCACGGCAATCCATGCCAGGATTATGCTTGGCCACGAGGCTCCGGTCGAACCCGGAGCGCCGAGGAGTGCGTCCGATCGACACCCAAGATCCCAGCCCAAACCCGCCGCGCGCGCGCACGGCCCTCGCCCTGGGGCTGGCGGCGATCGTCGCGCTGTTGGCCATGGGCGGCACAGATGCCAGCTTTGTCCCCCCCTGGAACGTGACACCCAAGCCACTGGGCGGAGTATGGCCACCGTTGCTGGCTGTGGCCTGGGGCCTGGCGATCCTGGTGGCGGCGCGGGGAGCACTACAGCTGGGCTGGAATCGACTCTCGAGTCATCTGCCGGAGGGCCTGGCCACCCGTATTGATCCGGGGCCAAAGTCTCCCCAGGAGCATCCAGGGCTGGATCGCTGGGACTGGATCCTGATGGGCATCCTCTGCGGCGCCATGCTGGCCATCGTCGAGACGTACCGCTTCTACTACAACCCCGAGTCCAGGTGCATCGGGCACGACAACTACGCCTTCCTCAGCGGGGCGGTGGCTGCAGGAAGCGGCCGCTGGGACCTGTACATGGTGGACAAGCGCCCCCTGTTCGGGATCATCACCGCCCTCTTCGCCCAGCTTACGGACGGCGACTATGTCCGAGCAGCGGTCCGGGTCAACACCGCCGCCGTGGCCGTCCTGCCGGTGCCCACCTACCTCATCGGTCGCCTCTTCAGCGGGCGCTGGGCGGGTCTGGGGGCAGGGATCATGCTGCTGGGCGTCTCCTTGATGTACCCCTTCGCCCACGAGACCGCGTCCTATGCCTTGTACAACCTGGCCACTACAGCAGCCATAGCCAGCGTGGCCTGGGCGCTCATGCGGCCCAGTGCCCGGACCTATCTGGTGGCGGGCGTATTGATGGGCATCGTCACCCTCACCCAGGTCAAGAACTTCACCTTCAACCTGCCGCTGGGCGGCCTTCTGATACTGGGGCTCTTGCTGGATGGTGCAGGTCGGCGGTGGCTGCGAGCCAGCCTGATGGCAGGTCCTGTGGCCCTGGCCGTCACGTTCTTGAGCCTCTACCCGGTGGATTTCACACCGCTCAATGTCCTCATCATGCACCACCGCGAGGAGGTTCATTACGAGATCCCCTATGAGTGGGCCGACCCAAAGAAGCCCGATCCGGCCTTTCCTTCCCCGATCTCCGGGTACCTCCCCGAGTTTCTCCGCTGGGGAGAGTTCGAGGGTGTGGCCGCCACCATGCTCACAGGCCCCGATTCTCATGTGATGGCAGCCTTCCCCGGAGATGGCCCCGGTCGGCGCTGGTCTCACTGTCCGGGTACTACCATCCCGCCCTGGGGACACCGGGTCTCCCACAACCTCCAGCAGGCCGACACCCTGGCGCCAGGGCTGGGCGCGCTGCTCTTTCCTCTGGCAGGGCTGGGCTTTGTGCTGACACTCCTCGGGCGGCTGCGGGACTCCATGGAGCCGCGAAGAGGCTGGCGAGCGATCCTCGGGCCGAGCTGGTGGCACGCAGGGCTGCTCCTGGTGCCGCTCTTCTCCTGCATGGGCAGCCTCTCGCTCAAATTCAACTTCCGCTACGTCTTCCACTTTGTGCCCACGACCCTGGTGCTCGTGGCCCTGGCTGCGGTGGGACTGGGGCGGCTGGCCCTTCCTCGGGCCGGCGGGGTCTGGACTGTGCTCACCCGGCTGGTTGCGCTCGGTCTTTGCCTGAGCATGGCCATCGCACTGTACATCCGCGCACCGCTGCTCCGGGTCGGACTGGATGAGACCATCCTCCGCCAGGCATTCTTCCGCCTTCCACCCGACCACCGCCAGCTGATGGGCAAGGGAATGGACCTGGTGAGTCAGTACATCACCCAGCACGCGCCGGAGGGTGCTGAGATCTATGACTGCACCCCCATCTCCCTGGGCCTGTTCATCCCCGAGGATTCCAGGCTCATCCGACCCAAGAATGGCTCGGAGCGGGACAGGCTGTGTGCGAACCAGGCCAAGACCGTGCCTGGTGACACGCCCCGGGTGCTGGTGGTGACCTCCATACCGGAGTTCTTTGGTCCGGATGTGGTCACTCCAGCCAAGGTCCGCCGTGTGGGGGACTGGACCCTTGCCTACGGCTACGACATCCATGGTCCACGGGAGCTTGGCAGCCCTGAGGACTGGTCCAAGCAGGGGCCGGGGTGGATCGCGGTGATGGTGGACACGCCGGATGAGACGGTGGGCACCAGCATGCTGGATGGTGAGCCCCCTGGCATCTGGGTGCTCGAGCCCGGCTCGCCTGCACTCCCGAGCGGGGATGTGGGTGCACCGGAGGCAGGCAACCCATGAGGGCTGAGCGCATCAAGAGCCTGGCTGTGGACGCGCTGCTCAGCGTGGGAGTACTCAGCGCCATCGCCGCGTGGCTCGCACCCCGAGCCTCGCTTCACGCCCGGCTCATCGGCGGCGGTCCGCCGGTGACCCCGTCGGATATCAACGGCACCTTGTGGTTCTACTGGTGGTCGCAGCGCGCCCTGGCGCGGGGCCAGGACCTGATGAATCCAGACGTCATCTGTGCGCCCACCGGCCAGTCTCTGGGCAGCAATTTCCCGCAGCATGTCGACGCACACCTCGCCGCCCCGCTCATCGGGAACCTGCCGTTCCCGCTCAGCTACAACCTCTTCGTGCTCGCCGTCCCGGTCCTCGGCGGGCTCGGGGCCTATGCGGGCATGCGCATGCTCAAGCTGGGGCGGGCGCTGAGCCTGATGGTAGGTGTGCTCTACGGCTTCAATGCACTGAGCATCCACGAGCTGGCCAATGGAAAGCCGGCCAGCGCACTCGTGATCGCCACGCCCATCGTCCTGGCCGCCTGGATTCGATGTCTGCGGGCACCGGGCCGGCAGTTCTGGCCATGGATGGTCATCGCCGGCTTCTCCGGTGCCTTGGCCATTCAAGCCTATGTGCTCTATGCCCTGCTCATCGCCTTCTTCGCTGCGGGCGTCGGCCTCTTCCATCTGTACAGGCCAGCCCCAGGCATCCCCAGGGTGCGGGTGCTGTGGTCCATCGTGCTGGTGACCGGACTGAGCGTGGCGCTCTCCGGGCCGTACCTCAAGCGACTGCTCGGCGAGCGCAGACCCATGCCCGAGCATGCGCAGACCCTTCGCCTGGACTCGCCCGCGGTACTCCGGGCCCAGGCGGAGTCCTTGCATCTGGCCTACCCGCTCATGCAAGACCCCGACGAGGAGGCTCCAACGAGGTCGGCCTTTCCCGGTGCTCTGACGCTTGCAGCCCTGGTGCTGGTGCCCCTCTCCGGGTGGCGGCAGCGCCGCTGGGTGGTCGCAGCCGTGGGTTTCTATCTGCTGAGTCTCGGTCCCTTGGCTGCCTGGTCTGTCCGGCCCGAGGTGGAGTGGCTCACCCTCTTTGATCGGGCGATACCGCTACCGACAGCGCTGCTTCACAAGGTGTTTCCCTTCTCGATCCAGTTCTTCCACCCTTGCCGGGTGCTGCCGATGGTGGTGCTGTGCCTCGGGGCAGCGGTGGCGGTGGGGCTACACGGCATGCGGGCGCGCCTGGGCGCCACCCGGAGCGCGGTCATCGCAGCTGTGATCACCGGCCTCGGGATGCTCCAGGTCCACGCCCAGGGTGGCCTCTGGCTTCCCCACACGGCCCACGCCGACCACCCCTTCCTGGCTCAGCTGGCCGATGAGGCAGGAGACTTCTCCATCATCGAGTTCCCCGTCGGCCTGGGCCACGCCACAGCATCCGCTCAGCTCCTGCACGGAAAGAAGCGAAGCGAGTCCCACCACGATGGCATCTCCGGCCTCTTGCAGGGACTGCCCCCAGAAGACTGCCTGCAGCTTCCGTTTCTTCAGGCGCTGTGGGATCTCAGTCGCGGAGACGCGCCAGCGCCTACTGGACCCCGGCCCATACAGCCGAGCACCTCTCCAGAGGCCATAGAGCAAGCCCACCAGGCCGGCTTCCGGTACCTGGTCGCATGGAGACCCGGCTTTGACGTTCTCAGTCAGGCGGGCCTCTCTATCGACCGGGAGGTCGCGCTCAGGCAGATCCGCCGATTGCTGGGGCCGCCCGTCTACCGGGACGAGACCATCGAAGCCTGGATGATCCCCGGGGTCGAGGCCCCATGAAGCTGCCTGGCTGGGCCTTTGTCCTCGGGGTCCCGCTCGTGGGAGCCTGTGTGCTCCACCATCCGCTCGGCGCCCTGGATGCATGGCTTCAGGCCGGGGGTCTCTTCCCTGCATCCGTGGCCAAGACGGGGCTGAGCTCCATCGCTGCTGGTGGGCTCCTCGCAGCATGCTGGCGCTGGCCGGAGGGCAGGGTGCGGGCAGGGGTGGGCCTGGTGCTCGGCGCACTGCTGGCCACCGGTGCGGTCTGGGCCCTGCGGTACATGGTCTGGCATACCTTCGGCGCACAGACCGAGGCCCGAATCTCCGGGGGGACCGCGACACGCTTTGCGCTCATGCAGTGGGGAGCCTCTGTGCTGGCCGGGGGGCTGGGTGGTGCGCTGGCAGGGATGCGCATCCACAAGCCCAAGCACCTGCTCCTCCACCTCGGCGGGCTGGTGCTGGCACTGCTGGCGTCTGAGGGCATCGTGGGTGGACTGGGTATCGACACTCAGCTGATGAACAAGGCGCTGTACTACCAGACTGTCGAGATCGAGGTGCACACACCCGTGGACGATGCGGTGCTGCTCTACGCGCTCAAGCCCAGCACCACCCACGGAGGCGAGGGTCCGTGGGGGATTCGCGACGTGCGAATCAACAGCCACGGTGCCCGGGGACCGGAGTACCCCGGGAAGAAGGCTCCCGGCACAAAGCGCGTGCTCTTCTTTGGTGGATCCACCCTGTACGGCGCCGGGGTGGGCAACCGGGACACCACGCCGGCCGTCCTGGAGCGACTGCTCCGGCAGGACCATCCAGCCACCGAGGTCTGGAACTTCGGTGCGTGCGCGTACAACACGGCGCAGTCCACACGACTGGCGAGCATGAAGCTGGGGAAGCTGGACCCGGACCTCATCCTGGTCCTCATCACGAACACTGGACGAAGAGCCTTCATGGGGGGGCCGCAGCACCAGGGAGATGACAAGTCCAGCTACTTTGAGGCCAACCCCTGGCTCTACCTCGAGAACTTCCCGCCCACACGCCTGGCAGAGGGAACCCACTGGGCGCTGCTCCGACACTCCTCGCTGTACCGGAGCTACGCAGCCTGGGCACGGATGTACACGGATCCGGACACGACCTACGCGGACAAGGCGGACCAGGAGCAGGTCCGGGCATTGCTGGCTGCCGCTGAGGAGGCGGGGGTCGAGGTAGTCTGGGTGCTGAGCCCCTCCCGCGGCAGTGAGATCTCCGCGGCAGATCTCGGGGTGCAGGCAGACCGGTGGATCGACCTGAACATTCCGGGGCGGGGTGGGGACTACACCCAAGCCCATCCATCACCCACGGTTCTTGCCGAGTACGCGGCAACGATCGCGGACTCACTCCAGCGGGGCCCCTATGGCTTGTCTGCGGAGACCACGGACCAGTAGCCCACCGTGGGCTCGATCTGGACCGACTCAAAGCCCGCAGCCAAGAGCCAGTCCCTGGCATTCTCGTGGGTAAGCTGCTGGCCTTCCGTCCAGAACAGCATGTCCAGGTCCACCACGGCATTGGCCTGTGGGCCCCCGTCATCATCGATGAGCTTCTCGTGGACCAGGATGACTCCGCCCGGTGAGAGTGCACGGTAGGCTCGACTGAGAAGCTGACCGCACTGCTCTGGGGTCCAGTCGTGGAGGATCTGGCTGAGAAGGAGGACGTCTGCACCCTGGGGCCAGTCCTCCCCGAACATGTCGCCAGTGACCACCTGTGTCCGACCAGACAGACCCGCCTGTGAGAGCGCTTCCCGCGCCAGGCCTTGCACCGTGGGGAGGTCGTAGATGGTCCCACGCATGTGGGGATGGCGGGTCAGCACAGCCCGGGTGAACACCCCGCTCCCGCCACCGACATCCAGGAGGTGGGTATAGCCGGAAAAGTCCACCGCCTCCGCCAGTGCGGCCGCCGGGCGTGCTGAGATGCTGTTCATCATTCGATCGAAGCGCACGGCCCGCTCCGGATCTTCCTCGTGGGCCTCCCACAGGTCGCGGGCGCCGTAGATCCCGGGGCGGCCACGCCGCACGGCCTTGAGCAAGTCCCGGGGGCTCGGCCAGGCCTCGAAATCCATGTCGATGAGGTCACCGAGGTATCCCGGCTGGCCCGGGATCAGAACCTGCGTGGTGTCCGGCGCAAGGCTCAGTGCCTGGCCGTCTCGCCGGAGGAGATCAAGACCGACCAGGGCCCGGCACAGGGCAGCCACACCACGCGGGGCGAGCGAGAGGTGCTGGGCTATCTCCTCTTCGGTCCTTGGACCTTCATGCAGCCACGCAAACAAGCCCAGCCGCACCCCAACAGCCAGGGCTGCACTGCCTCGAGCCGCTACGTAGATGTCGTAGATGCGGGTGTCATCAGGAAGCATGCTCACAGGGGCAGATCCGCTCCGAGAAGCAGCAGCACATGGCCGGAGCCACCTGAAGCATCCGGCGCACCGATGAGCAGGTCACCCATACCGTCCCCGTCCACATCGCCGACCGAAGCGAGTCCCTGTCCGAAGTGCTCCCCGCCCTCTTCACCAGCGAGAACCAGGTCAGCATCATCTGCAAGCTCAATGGTTGCGCCCTCATCAATGGGCCCGAGCAGGAGGTAGACGGCTCCAGAATCATCACCGCCGTCATCCGCGTGGGTAGCGGAGATCCAGATGTCATCGAATCCATCCCCATCGACATCGGAGATCGCCACCTGCGCACCGGTCTGGTCCCCTGCCGAGACTCCCCTGAGCACTGCATAAGGGGAGAGTGCGTGGACTCCGGGCCCGCCTGTGACCAGGTTCGTCACCAGATAGACCTCACCCGGATCATCCTCACCAGAGGTAGACCCCGCCTGATCTGCGCCCACCAGCACATCGTCAAGGCTATCCCCGTCGATGTCACCCACAACCCGAATCGAAGAGCCAAGACGATCCAGTCCTGAGAGGCCCCGATGCAGCGTGGAGCTGGCGGACTCCAGTTCGACCACCCCGTCATCCAGCGGGCCCTGGACGACGGCGATTGCCCCGTGACCACCCTCTCCTCCGCCAGCAGGGGCGTCGTAGTCGGTAAGGCCCACCAAGAGATCTTCTGAGCCATCGCCGTCTAAATCCACCACCGCCACAGAGGCTCCGGCCTCGAGCCACTCCGTGGAGTACAGCCGGCTGTGGGCATCGCTTGTGGAGATGAGGGCAGGCAGCGCGGGGTCCACCACCCAGATCTGGGAGTACTCCTCCGAGGGCCCTCCGATGACCAGCATCTCCCTTCCATCGCTGAGCAACTTTCCGGAGGCGAGGGAGGCGCCGAACTCGCAGTCATCGGAGGCCATTACATAGGTGGTGGATATGTCCCAGACTTCCACGCTGCTCTCCCCAGTGGGCCAGATGATGTAGACCGCTCCAGCGACGCCCGCATCTGGTGCGGAGACAGCAAAGTGTCCATCGGCCAGACCAAGCACCGCCGTGCCCAGACGACCGCTCGTCTCGCTGCCAGAGATCCTCAGGCCAGACCCTCCGAGCATCAGGGTCGCCAGGTCCAGCGAGGGGAGCACATAGACCGCCCCGGCCTCCTCGATACCGCCAAAGTCATACCCGGGGGCGCCCACCAGGAGATCTCCAGAGGCGGTCATCCCCACCGAGTAGCCGGCCCCATCGAGGTCGTGTTCCCCGAACAGGCTCACCACAGCCATTTCCTCCGGACCACAGCCGGGGGGATCCTCCTCGCCATCGCAGTCCGAGTCGATGTCGTCGAAGCAGACCTCATCCGCACCGGGGAAGACCGCGGAGTCTGCATCATCGCAGTCAATCCCGGTCAGTGCCGTGTACAGGCCCTCTGGCTCACAGAGGCATTGAGAGTCATCGGCGATGCCAAAGGAGTCACCGTCCTCGTCCAGGTAGAAATTCGTGCACAAGTCGGCATCCCTTTCGTTCGCCACCCCGTCGCAGTCATCATCGTAAGAAGTGGCGCATGTCTCGGTAGCATCCGGATGGACCTCTGGATCCGCGTCATCGCAGTCATCACCACCGGCGAGGATGCCGTCAAAGCCATCCCCGTCGGAGTCTGCCAGGTCGAAACCATCGCAGTTCATGTCCAGGCCGTCACCTGGGAAGTCGATGGCGGCAGGGTTGTACTCCGGGTCCGTGTCGTCGCAGTCACCCTCCTTGAACTCCGGAATGGGCATGGGAGCCACGCCTTCTTCGAGCAGCTCGAGGTAGTTCTCAGCCCAGAAGCCATCTCCGTCCTGATCGCCATCTCCGTCGGATGGATCGCAATTGTCCTCGAGGCCGTTGTAGTACTCCTCGGCCTCCTTGCGGTCCTGCCACTGCACATCCGAGTCATCGCAGTCATCGCCGTTTCCGACAAAGCCATCCGGCTTCTCACACCCTTGAGCGTTGAGTTCCGGATCCCCGAAGCCATCCCCGTCTACATCCACGTACCAGATCGGCGGATCGAGCGCCTCGTTGTCGACCTCACCATCACAGTCATTGTCGAGCTCATCACACCGCTCGACATTGCCTGGAAAGCGATCCGGATTGGTATCATCGCAGTCGGTGGGATCCGCGACCGCTCCGTCGGGCTGCTGGCAGGCTTCCATCGCCTGCTCGGGGTCTCCAAACCCGTCTCCATCCGCGTCGATGTAGAAGGTCAGGGACTCGGCGTCCTCGTCAATCTCCTCGTCACAGTCGTCATCGATAGCGTTGCAGGGATCATCCACCTCGGGCCGGACCCTCGGATCCTGATCATTACAGTCTCCAGGTCGGGAGACGAATCCCTCCGGCTGGCTGCAGGCCATCTTCATGGCATCCAGGTCGCCGTAGCCATCCGCGTCTGCGTCCGCGTACCATTCCCGCTCAGCGCCGATGTTCTTATCGGACTCATCGCAGTCTTGCGTCCAGCGGACGCCATCTCCATCCCGGTCCGCACGCCAGCCGGCGTGATCATCGGAGATGAACGCGCACCCCGACCCTGCCCACAGCACTCCCAGGAGCTGAACTGGTCTACGCACCCGCATCGGGCGGATTATTGCACGGACAACCCATATCTGCGCGGTCTCAACGCACCCTTATGCCCACCAGAAGTTCCACATCCTGGGTCGTGATGAAATTCGGGGGGACCTCCGTGTCTTCCCGGGAGCGCTGGGAGACCATCGAAAGCCAGGTGCGTCGGGTGCTGGAGGAGGGACACCGCCCGCTGGTTGTCTGCTCAGCTATCAGCGGTGTCACCAGTGATTTGGAGGACATCCTGGATGCCACCAGTCAGGGGCATCCCGAGGCCGCCATGGACGCGCTTCGAACACGCCACGAGACCCTGGCCAAGGCACTCGGGGTGGAGCAAGAGGCACTGATTGGCGATCGCCTGGACGCCCTGGAGAAGCGAGTGCTCGGTGCCGCCCTCATCGGCGAGGTCCCGCCTCGACTCCGCGCACGGGTGATGGCAGCTGGTGAGCTGATGAGCACCCGGATCGGGGCTGCTTTCCTGGAGTCACAGGGTCTGGACTCCGCATGGATCGATGCGAGGGATCACTTGTGCAGCACAGACCCCGCCTCTCTCCCCATAGAGCGCCGGATGCTCCAGGCCAGCTGTACCTTCGAGGCGGACCCGGCACTCAGACAAGCACTTGGCGATGTGCCGGCACAGGTGATCCTGACCCAGGGATTCATCGCCCGCGATGAAAATGGGGAGACGGTACTGCTGGGCCGAGGTGGGTCGGACACCTCCGCGGCCTACCTCGCGGCTCGGCTCGGAGCCGAGCGGTGTGAGATCTGGACCGATGTTCCTGGCCTGTTCACCGCCGATCCCCGGAGCGTGCCCTCCGCCCGAGTGCTTCGGCAGCTGGGTTTTGCTGAAGCCCAGGAGATCAGCACCATGGGCGCCAAGGTGCTCCACCCCCGAGCCATTCCACCCTGTCATCACCACAACATCCCGCTTCAGATCCGCTGCACACCACAGCCCAGCCTCCAAGGCACATGCATTGGTGCAGGCATGGGCAGCACCACACCCCAGGTAAAGGCCATCTCCGCACGGCGGGGCATTGTGCTGGTGAGCATGGAGACCGTGGGGATGTGGCAAGCAGTCGGTTTCCTTGCCAATGCCTTTGCTCACTTCAAGCGCCACGGACTCTCTATCGACCTTGTGAGCACCTCGGAGACCAACGTGACAGTCTCCCTGGACCCGGCAGGCAACGCCCTGGATGCCGCTACCATGGATGCCCTGATCGCTGACCTAAGCACCCATTGCGAGGCCACGCTCATCCGGGACTGCGCCAGCGTGAGTCTGGTGGGTCGGGGGATTCGATCCATTCTCCATGAGCTTGGCGGAGTGCTTGGGCTGTTCGAAGAGCAGCGCATCCACCTGATGAGCCAGGCGGCCTCGGATCTGAATCTCACCTTTGTGGTGGACGAAGCACAGGTGGACCGGGTGGTCTCACGGCTTCACGGACACCTCTTTGGCCGAAAGGCCAAGGGTGCATTGCTTGGGCCCACCTGGGAGGAGCTCTTTGAGCCAACCCGGACTGCAGCCGCACCGGACCTGGCGGACCCCTGGTGGAAGGCCAAGCGCACGGATCTTCTGGAGATCGCCGCCGAGCAGAGCCCGGTCTATGTCTACGATCCCGAGTCCATTGCACGCGCAGCGGCACAGCTCAACGAGATGTCGGCCATCGACGCACGCTTCTACGCCATCAAGGCCAATGCCCACCCCGATGTACTGAGGGTCCTGGAGGGTGCGGGTTTTGGCATGGAGTGCGTCTCCCCAGGAGAGCTCGATCATGTTCGAGCGCTCTTCCCCCAGCTGCCCACAAAGCGGCTCCTGTTTACACCGAATTTTGCGGGCGCTGAGGAGTACCGTCACGGCTTTGAGGTCGGTGCAATGGTCACAGTCGATGCACTGCATCCGCTTGCCCACTGGCCCGAGGTCTTTGAGGGTAGAGAGATTCTCTTGCGCATCGATCCGGGCAAGGGCCGCGGTCACCACGCCCATGTGCGAACGGCTGGCGCCCGGTCCAAGTTCGGCATCGACCCCGAGGCCATCGATACGCTCGTAGCGCTCATCGATGCCGCAGGTACCAGGGTTGTCGGGCTTCACGCCCACAGTGGATCGGGCATCCTGAGCCCGGAGGGCTGGGCCCAGACCGCCCGCTTCCTCGCTGAGATTGCTACACACTTCCCCCACGTCCGGGCACTCGATTTGGGCGGTGGGCTGGGCATTGCAGAGAAGCCGGGCCAATCCCCCCTCGATCTCAGCGCAGTCGATGCCTCACTGGCTGAGTTCAGACAAGACCATCCCGCCTTCGATCTCTGGCTTGAGCCAGGTCGCTACATGGTGGCCCACGCCGGCGTGCTGCTGGCCAGGGTCACCCAGATAAAGCACAAGGGTGAGATCACCTATGTGGGCGTGGATGCGGGAATGAACAGCCTGATTCGCCCAGCACTGTACGGGGCGCATCACAGCATTGTGAACCTGAGCAGACTCGATGAGCCAGCCTCCATGGTGGCCAATGTGGTGGGTCCCATCTGTGAGAGCGGAGACGTCCTCGGGCACGCACGCCACCTTCCGCCAACCGAGGCAGGCGATGTGCTGCTGATTGCCAACACCGGCGCGTACGGTCGGTCCATGGCTTCCGAGTACAACCGACGCATGCCAGCCGAAGAAGTCATGCTGGAGAGCCAATAGAGCTGGCCAGCTGATCTCAGACTTCAGACACCTCGCTTCGTGTACGCTGCAGCCTGTGTTTACTCTTCGCCATCTTGCCGTCCTGCTCTTTTGCATCGGCACCGCCCGGGCAGCACCCACAGAGTCACTCTCCGATAAGGTGCTCCTCTCCAGCCTCAAGGTCGCCATTGATGCAGGGGATGTTGGCCGTGCTCAGGAGCTGATGAAGGAGATCGACCGCCGGGGCACGCTGACCCTCTCCAAGCTCGACAACGCCAATCCGAAGGAAGATGAAAAGGCCGCCAGCGCGCTGCTCGCTGAGATTCGTGCGCTGCTCTCCAGCGGGCAGATCGACGAGGCCAAGACGAAGGCCGCCGGGGCCGCCTCTAAGTACAGCAAGACCAGCGCCTTCAGATCCATCCAGCGGATCTCTGCAGAGCTTTCCCTCATCGGGACTCTCGCCCCTGAGATCAAGGTCGACCACTGGCTCTCCAACCAGGACCGCCTGATGCCACTGGATGCAGAGGTCACAATCCTCATCTTCTGGGAGGAGTGGTGTTCACACTGTCAGAGAGAAGTACCCAGGCTCTCCAAGACCTTTGAGCGTTTTGAGTCCAAGGGCCTGCAGGTCATCGGCGTCACGCGGGTGACCAAGTCCTCGACCCGGGCCAAGGTGATCGACTTCGTCCAGGACCAGGAGGTGGCCTACCCCGTCGGTCAGGACATCAAGGGCAGCGATGGCAAGGGCGTCCTCTCGACGGCGTTTCGTGTGGTGGGCATTCCAGCGGCCGGCGTGGTCAAGGATGGGACCATCGTCTGGCGTGGCCATCCTCGCGCGCTGACGGACGCACTTATCGAGGGCTGGCTCCAGGACTGAGTACGCCTCACTCCTCGGTGCGCCCACTCCTCACCGCAATCATCCAGACCACAATGATGACAGCGAGGCCGATCCCCACAGGTGGGGCAGCCCAGGTGGCCAGAGCAGCGAAGAGCGCGACACCCACCCAGAAGCCAGGTCCCAGCGCGCCGGTCGCGCCTCGCGGAGCCACCCGCTCATTTGTGATGAGGATGATTCGGCCGGCTGCTCCTTGCCGCACCCGCCAGCCATGGGTCTGGGCCACCTCCTGAAGGGCCACACCGACCACCCCGGGCAGAACAGCCCGCCCGATAGAGTGCCGTCCTCTTCCGGTAATGAGGCAGGCAGCCCCGGTCTCCAGACCCTCTCCTTGTTCTGCCAGCACAGCGACCACCTTTCTGGCCAGCGCCGGCCCCAGATCATGCAGATCGATCTCTCGTCGACTCGACGTTAACGAAGCCCGCGGGGCAATCTCACCTTCCACCCGGAGCCGAAAACTGTTAAAATACCTTTAAAAAAATAGAA
>PVBE010177256.1_pt1 | contig 31971 bp, 32 predicted proteins | sample 1631181 | NCBI WGS metagenome assembly PVBE01 (sample SAMN08397723, study PRJNA350692) | Marine metagenome, whole genome shotgun sequencing project. | isolation source: water | place: Pacific Ocean | collected 2012-04
GACAGTTTACCTAATTGTCCGGCTTTGGCCCTGGCCTGGCTTTCACTAAGCGGCGGCCGGTCACCTGTTCCAACTTGCTAGAGATTAAGGGGACGATTAAGGGGACAGTTTACCTAATTGTCCAGCTTTGGCCCTGGCTTGGCTTTCACTAAGCGGCGGACAAATTAAAGGAACGTTTACCTAATTGTCCGGCTTTGGCCCTGGCCTGGGAGATTAAAGGGACAGTTTACCTTATTGTCCGGCTTTGGCCCTGGCCTGGCTTTCACTAAGCGGCGGCCGGTCACCTGTTCCAACTTGCTGATAAAGCCATCACCGCCAATGGGTCGGCCTGTTCGTGCGTGCTTTCGGATGTAGTCAAAATCTGGTTCGGGATCCCGGATCTTCAGATAGTCGGGCCAGTCACTTACCCGCTCGAGCATAGGATTGACAGTGACAAGCATATCATCCTCACGCTTTAGATGAGCATGCGTACTTGACCAGATCCAATCTTCAGGTCGAGTGCATAATCCAGCTCGAACCGGGTTGAGTTCGGTGTATCTGACTGTGGCAAGTAGGTATTGTTCATCCATCACACACGAATGAAAGCGTTCTTGCCACAGGTGTCCCCGCCACCCTTCTCGTAAGTTGATCCGACTGGTATACCTGCGATGAGCGTCGCTGAATAGAATCGATAAGCTGTCTTTGTGCTGAGGCACAACTACAAAATGGACATGATTGGGCATCTAGCAATACGCCCATACTTCGACGCCGGCTTTCGCCTTTGCGTTAACGAGCAACTCGATATACGACTCATAATCTCCTTCTGAAAAGAATGTCTGTTGTCTGCGGTTTCCGCGCTGGGTTACGTGATGAGGATAGTGGGGAATTACAATCCGGGCCATCCGGGCCATGGTGTTGCTCCTTACAGTGTTGATGTCCTGCGTCGCTTGTCAGATCTTACGTCACCTTGCTACGGGGTGGATTGAGCACATCGCCCCGAGTAATTGCGCGACATCTACCCTGTCCCCATATTTCCGGCGCGTAAATAAGTAAACTGTCCCCATAATTCCCCGCTGAGCCTACAGGGATGTATTTATCGCGTGTCTGGGAAGCGACGCCTCCTCACCACTCCGGGACTATCTACGAAGTCAATGGCTTGCCGGTAGGATTCAGAGAGTCAGGGTCAGGACTTGCCAGCATCATCCAGAATAGCCCGGTAGGCAGCCACTGTATTCTCCAATCCCATCCAGAGCGCGTCTGCGATAATCGCGTGGCCGATGGACACTTCCGCCAGATCGGGAACCTGGCAAAAGTGTCCCAGATTATCCAGGTTCAAGTCGTGTCCGGCGTTTAGACCGATGCCGATTCTTTGAGCTTCTTCGGCTGCCGTCATGAAGGTAGCGAACACTTCTTCCTGGTCGTTAGTGGCGTAAGCTTCTGCGTAGGGTCCGGTATAGAGTTCGATTCGGTCTATGCCGAAGTGTTTGGCCAGACGGATTTGCTCCAGGTCGGGATCCATGAAGGCGCTGACCCGGATGCCCAGGGATTGTAACTCCTGAATGATCGGTTGCAGTCGATTGGACTCACCGGCCAGATCCCAGCCGTGGTCCGATGTGAGCTGGGTGGGATCATCGGGTACCAGGGTGCACTGGGCTGGTTGCACCTCCCGGACAAGTTCCAGGAAGCCCGGGTAATCACCTTCCGGTCCCGCGTATGGATTTCCCTCGATGTTGAATTCGATCTGCGCATACTCGTCGCGCAGCAGGGCCGCGATGGCATGGACATCAGAGGGCCTGATATGCCGCATATCGGGGCGGGGGTGAACCGTGATACCGGATGAGCCTGCCTTGATACAGGATCTGGCTGCGTCCAATACGCTCGGAATAACGGTGTCGCGTGAATTGCGCAGCAGGGCGACCTTGTTCAGGTTTACACTGAGAAGCGTCATCGAATGCTTCCTCGGATCAGGGCAAGACTTTCTTGAATGGCTTGACTGTGACTTTGGCATATATGCCGGCAGTGACGTACGGGTCACCATCCGCCCAGCTCTTTGCCTCCGCCAGACTGGGGAATTCCGCGACCACCAGACTGCCGCTGAATCCCGCCTCACCTGGGTCGTCAGTGTCGAGAGCAGGATGGGGACCGGCCAGGATCAGTCTGCCCTGCTTACTTAGTGATTCCAGCCGTGCGAGATGAGCGGGTCGGGCCGATTTTCTGCTCTCTAAACTGTTCTCGATATCTTCGCTGATGATGGCGTACAGCATGCTTGCTTCCGGTTATTAAGAATCTGAGGGGGTGATGGATTCTTCGACATCCTCTTCTTTGAGATGTCCTCCCCGAACAAGGTAGACGATGGTGACGATGATGTACAAAGCAGTCAGGCCGAAGCCCCCCACCAATTTGTAGGTTACCCAGAACTCCAGACTGAAATTGTACGCCACGACCAGATTGAGCGTGCCGGCGAGAAAGAACCCAAAGGTCCATCCGTAAGCGAGGTTTCGCCAGACGATCTTGGGTAACGGCAACTGGCTACCGAGCATCTTTTCAATCAGATTACCATCGGCAAAGAAATGACTGCCCAACAGTGCCAGAGCAAACAACCAGTTGACGATGGTTGGTTTCCATTGGATGAAAAGCTGGTTCTGGAATAGCAGGGTTGCGCCGCCGAATACCATCACCACCCAGAACACGACCTGGGTCTGTTTGTCCACTTGCTTGAATTTCAGGTAGGAGAAGGAGACCTGGAACAGCACAGCAGCCATGAGGACCGCGGTGCTTATATAGATGTCCTTGTCCGTGAAGAAGAAGAAAACCAAAACAAACAAGACGATCGGTAAAAACTCTACAAACTGCTTCATGTTGAATTCAGTTGACCGGTGAATTCCGCTGGGCGGGGATAATAGTCTATTGCCTCCATCAGATTCAAACCGAGTGGCCACGGACTCGACGGACTGAGGATCGATAGAGTTGTGCTGCATGAAAACGGAGCAGGGATTACAATAGGTGCGCTTGTCTCCGGTCGACGAACAGTATGAGTCAGTATTATCACATTCATCCGGACGATCCACAGATCCGCCTGATCACTCACTCGGTGGACATCATCAGAGAGGGAGGCGTAATCGCTTACCCGACTGATTCCTGCTACGCGCTCGGATGCCAGATTGGCAACAAGGCTGCTTTGACCAAGATTCGTCAAATTCGTCGCCTGAATGAAAAGCACAATTTCACCCTGGTGTGCAGGGACTTGTCGGAACTGGGTACCTACGCCAAAGTGAATAACAGTGCCTACCGACTGCTAAAGTCCCATACCCCTGGGGCCTACACTTTCATTCTGCCTGCTTCGCGTGAGGTACCCAGAAGGCTGGTCCATCCCAAGCGTAAAACGATCGGTTTAAGGGTGCCAGCCAACCCCATCTGTCTCGCCCTGCTGGAAGCATTGGACGAACCCTTGATGAGCACGTCGCTGATTCTGCCAGGGGACGATTATCCCCTGATGGACCCGTTGGAGATACGGGATCGCCTGGAAGGCCAGATCGACCTGATCATAGATGGCGGCTTCGGTGGTATGGAAATTACCACCATGGTGAATATGGTGCCCGAGCTGCCGCAGATCATGAGGGAGGGGAAGGGGGATGCTGCCCCGTTTCTGCCTTGATGGGATCACTGCCCAAAACTTCAGACTTTCGAGTGTTCCGCCCGAATAGACTAAGCTATAATTGCGTTCCAATCAGATCAGCTGTTTATCGAAACCATATTTGAACATTCAGCTCCTCACGCCCCTTGGATCTCCTATAGACTGTCGTCTGCGTACCGTTAGAGCCATCGCTTTCAGAACCCTTCAGGTGAGACTTTGAGCCATATTGAGTCACAGAACCGGGTGTTGTCCGGTATGCGGCCCACAGGAAAACTGCACCTGGGTCACTACCATGGCGTCCTCAAAAACTGGATCAAGCTGCAGTATGAGTTTGAGTGCATGTTCTTCGTGGCGGACTGGCATGCCCTGACGACCCACTACGAAGACCCAAGCATCATCGAGGAGAATGTCTGGGGAATGGTTCTGGACTGGCTAGCCGCGGGAGTCAATCCTGGTTCCGCTACCCTGTTCGTGCAGTCGAAAATACCGGAACATGCCGAGCTGCACCTGCTGTTGTCGATGATTACACCGGTGGGATGGCTGGAACGGGTACCCAGCTATAAAGATTTGCAGATGCGCATCAACGAGAAGGACCTGGCCACTTACGGCTTTCTCGGCTATCCCGTGCTGCAGAGCTCCGATATCCTGATCTATACTGCCGGGCATGTGCCGGTGGGCGCGGACCAGGCGGCCCATGTGGAGTTGACGCGGGAATTGGCCAGAAGATTCAACCATATCTATGGCCGGGAGCCTGGATTTGAGAAGACTGCGGAAGCTGCCATCAAGAAAATGGGTCGCAAGAACGCCAGGCTGTTTCGTAATCTGAGAACGGAATATCTGGAAAAGGGCAATCAGGAAGCCCTGGAGACTGCCAGAGCGCTGCTGCGGGACCAGCCGAACATCTCCATGGGCGACAGCGATCGTCTGTATGGCTATCTCGAAGGCGGCGGCAAGATGATTCTGCCGGAGCCGGAGACGTTGTTAACGGACGCTGCTACCGTGCCGGGACTGGATGGTCAGAAGATGTCCAAGTCCTACGGCAACACCATCGCTCTGCGGGAAGATCCCAAACAGGTGCAGCAAAAGATCAAGACCATGGTCACCGATCCGGCCAGGGTCAGGCGCAGCGATCCTGGTAACCCGGAGAAGTGCCCCGTATTTGGTCTGCACAAGATCTACTCGGACGACGCCACCAATGAATGGATCAGAGAGGGTTGCACGGGCGCGGGAATCGGTTGTCTGGATTGTAAGAAGCCACTCATCGAAGCAGTTCTGGCCGAGCAGCAACCGATGCTGGAACGGGCGAAACAGTACGAAGAAAATCCGGATCTGGTGAAGTCGATTATCGCGGAAGGTTGCGAAAACGCACGCACGTTAGCCAGATCCACGCTCGATGAAGTGAGGCAGGCAATGGGAATGGATTACCGATAAGGGCCGATGGCCCCAGTCACAAAAGCACAATCAGAAATGAATGATACGGTAATAGAAGATCAAACTGCTGGAAATGAGAATACCCGTCCAGCGCCGACGGGGAGTCAGGCTGAGATGTCGTTTGCGGTGGTGGAAGGGAAACCGATCTCCCAGATTCCCCTCGACCTGTACATTCCCCCGGACGCCCTTGAAGTAATACTTGAAGCATTCGAAGGTCCCCTGGATCTGCTGCTCTATCTGATCAGAAGGCAAAACCTGGACATCCTGAATATCTCCGTGGCTGAAATTACCCGGCAGTACATGCAGTATATCGAGCTCATGCAGGTGATACAGTTTGAGTTGGCTGCAGAGTATCTGGTGATGGCTGCCGTGTTGGCGGAGATCAAATCGAGAATGCTACTGCCGCGCCAATCGTCAGACGAGGAAGAAGAGCAGGATCCCCGGGCAGAGTTGATTCGTCGGTTGCAGGAGTACGAACGATTCAAACAGGCCGCCATGGATCTGGATAATCTCGACCGACTCAACCGGGACTTTTGGATCGCCAAGGCCAGTGCGCCGCAGATGAGCAGGGAGAAACCGTTGCCGGATGTCAAGCTGCAGGAGATGTTGGTCGTTCTATCGACCGTCATGCGACGCGCTGAGAGATTCGGTCATCACCACATACAGTTGGAGCCTCTCTCAACTCGGGAGAGGATGTCGCAAATCCTCGAGCGCGTATCCGGTTCGGGCGACCGGTTCATTCCGTTTGTTGCTCTCTTCACGGCGCAGGAAGGTAAGCTGGGTGTGATCGTCACCTTTGTCGCTGTATTGGAGTTGCTGAGAGAAAACCTGGTAGAAGTGGTGCAGAGCGATTCCTTTGCACCGATTCATGTAAAAGCGGCAGCCTGATCGGAACTGCAAATCGGAACAGCCAGAGACAGATGAGCAATCACCCTCGACTCAAACAGATTATAGAAGGCGCAATTCTGGCTGCGGAGCAACCGCTGAGTCTCGATCGACTCAGCCAGTTATTTGAAAAGGATCCACCCAGCCGGGCTGAGATCAGAGAGGTAATCGAGGAGATCAGAGAGGACTGTGAGGAAAAGGGATTTGAACTGCAACAGATTGCATCGGGCTACCGATTTCAAGTACGTAAGGAAGTGGGTCCGTGGGTCAGTCGCTTGTGGGAGGAACGACCACCCAGGTACTCGAGGGCCATGTTGGAGACGCTGGCCTTAATCGCCTACCGACAACCCATCACCAGGGGGGACATCGAAGAGATTCGTGGCGTCAGCGTCAGCACCAATATCATGCGTTCCCTGATAGAACGGGAATGGGTGCGCATCGTCGGCCACCGCGATGTGCCCGGAAGACCAGCGCTATTGGCTACTACCCGTACGTTTCTGGATTACTTCAACCTGCAGAGCCTGGATGAGTTGCCGCCTCTGTCAGAATTGAGAGATCTTGCCGAAGGCAGTGAAGAACTGAATCTGGCCGACGAACCCCTGGAAATTCGCAGCCTCGAACTGGCGCTTGGAGACGTGGATCAGACAGCAGATGAAGAGCAGCAGGATGATCTCGTTAGCGTCAGCGAGAAGGTGGCGGCCGTCCAGGAGAACATCCGGCAGTTCGTGCAGGAAGATGCCGACGAAGATGATGAGCTGGATGATGCAGATTGGGATGAGGATGCCGATGCAAATGGGCAGGACCTTGATGAGTCGATTGCAGATCCGTCGAACATGGATAGTCCACCTGCAGATGCTGCGGATCTAGACGATTCTATTGAAGTTGGCCCGCACATGGATAATCCGCCCACAGATGCTGTGGATCCAGACGATTCGATTGAAGTTAGCCCGCACATGGATAGTCCGCCCACAGATGCTGTGGATCCAGACGATTCGATTGAAGTTAGCCCGCATATAGACAATCCGCCCACAGATGCTGCGGATCTCGATGACTCGAATACAGATGCCACGCACACTGACAAGTCCACTGATCTTGACGATTCGATAGCAAGTGCCCCGCACAGTGATCGTCAGAATCCTGACGATCTCTAGCGCAACTGCCTGGGTCTCGTGAAATTCTCCCCACAAGCATGAGTGAGAAACTGCAAAAGGTACTGGCCAACAGGGGTCTTGGTTCGCGACGTGCTATGGAGAAATGGATCGTCGCGGGGCGGGTCAAGGTGAACGATCTGTTTGCCAAGCTGGGTGATCGGGTCGAACCGGATGACCTGATCCTCGTGGATGGCAAAGTCATCGGCAAACCGAGTAGCAAGGCTCCTCAACAGCGGCTTATCCTCTATAACAAACCGCAGGGCGAGGTCTGCTCCAGGAGTGATCCGGAAGGCCGAGCGACTGTTTTTGATCATCTCCCTAAACTGAAGAATCAAAGATGGATCTGCATCGGTCGACTCGACATAAACAGCAGTGGGCTGTTGCTGTTCACCACCGACGGTGAGCTGGCCAACCGACTTATGCATCCGTCCTTTTCAATCGAGCGGGAGTATGCCGTCAGAGTGATGGGAAAGGTGGATGACCTCATGCTGAAGCGTCTGCGGGAGGGTGTGAAGCTTGAAGACGGCACTGCACGTTTCAGCGATATCCGCAAGGGCGGCGGCACCGGCATGAACCACTGGTATTATGTGGTCCTGATGGAGGGTAGAAACAGGGAGGTCAGACGCCTGTGGGAATCCCAGAATCTGGTCGTTAGCCGTTTGAAGAGAGTGCGTTACGGCAACGTCTTCATCCCATCCCGAGTCACAGCCGGTCGCTGGGCGGATCTGAGCCGGAAAGAGATCGAAGAACTCTACGTGGTGGTGGGGCTAACGTCGCAGCGAAAGGATGCAGCATCCAGAAGGAATCGTTTCAGATCCAAACGAAAGCGCTGATGTCACACGGTGGGAAGTGCAGGTGCCTCTATCTGATTAGGACCTGAAGCATTCGATTTGCATCGCTTGATCTGTCCCAGCAATTTTTTCGTCCTTGCGTATCAGCGGCCTGCTCCGAACAAGACCACTTTCATCGACTTGACAATGATGGCAAAGTCCAGGAGCAGGGAATAGTTCTTGATATAGAACAGGTCATATTGCAGCTTTTCGATGGCGTCCTCGACGGAATCGCCATACCCATGCATCACCTGAGCCCATCCGGTAATGCCCGGCTTTACGATGTGGCGCAGATTGTAATAGGGGATTTTCTCCTGTAGATCGCGGATGAATTCCGGCCGTTCCGGTCTTGGGCCGATAAAACTCATCTCGCCGATGAGCACATTCCATAGTTGTGGTAGTTCATCCAACCTGAATTTGCGCAGCAGTTTGCCGAACGTAGTAACGCGCGGATCATCCAGTTGGGTGAACTGGGCGCCGTCGGCCTCCGCTTCCGGAATCATGCTACGGAACTTGCGCACGCGAATACTGCTGCCGTTCTCTCCTCTTCTTACCTGCGTGTAGAGAATGGGGCGACCCATCGTCACCAATATCAATACTGTCAGGAGCAGTAGTAACGGTATCAGGGTGATGCTCAGCAACAATGAGATGAGAATGTCGAGATAGCGTTTGAAGCGCAGGCCGATGGGATTGTGGATGAGATCGAATCCATGGGACATGGCGACCCAGTTCTGTTCTAAGTTAAACACCGGCAGGCAGGAGAGGAATTTCTCATAGAAATCGTTGAGATCGTAGACCCGAAGGCCGTCGATGCGAATGCGCATCAGACGATTCACCAGATTGCCTGGAAGATTATTTCTGGACACCACGATGACACCGGCTACGTTGTTGCTTCTGACCGCGGCATTGAGTTGATCCCAGTTGCCGACGATTCTGGTCTGGTCATCCAGATCACGTGTCTCTGTGCTTTCCTGCACCAGAAATAGCAGCGTTTCCTGCTTGTACGTCGCTCTGAAATGGGTGATGAAGTACTGCACATTGACCTCATTGATCAAGACCAGCCACTCGATCTGACTGCGATTGGCCTGCAGCCAGATATTGAGCAGATAGCGAAATCCGAGGCTCCAAAGCCACAATAGTGCCAGACTGAGTGCCAGTACGCCGCGACCGACAAAACCGCCGATAAAGGCGGGTCCGCTGATGTAGACGAAGATGGCGGTCATGAAACCGATCAGAACCATGCCGATCAGTGATCTTTCCAACATTCCGAGGCGAACCAGACTGGACTCGAACGTGTACAGGTCCATCAGGTAGTAGCACAGGAAGGTGAAACTACTGATCAGGATCAGCTTCCAGGTGAGCAGAAGATTCTCCGGCAGCGAGCCCACCACGGCCCAGTAACTGAAGTTAAAGATGATGAATATGCCCAATATATCGATGCACAGCAGCAGCGTCGCTACGCTCACTTCAGAGAGAGCGATTCTTGGCGAGGCGGATTGCTGAGGCACTCGGTGGTTATCCGCTGCGTAGTGCGTGAACCAGGTAGTTCACATCACTGTTGGCGGTCAGGCGGTATTGCTGGGTGATGGGATTGTATGTCATGCCGGTGATGTCCTTGATCTCCAGATCAGCGGCGCGCAGCCAACCGGCTAATTCGGCCGGCTGAATCAATCGGTCGTAGTCGTGGGTCCCTTTGGGTACGAGATTGAGTATATATTCCGCGGCCACGATTGCTAACAGGTAGGATTTGGGGTTTCGATTGACGCTGGCGAGAAACAGATGACCATCCTGTTTGAGCAGTTTGCTGCAGGCGTTCAATGTCGACTGCGGGTCCGGTACGTGTTCCAGCAATTCCATGCAGGTGACGACATCGAAGCAACCCGATTTATCTTCAGCAAGCTGCTCCGTGCTGCAAAGCAGGTAGTCGATGTCGAGATCTGATTGCCGACCGTGTGACCGGGCCACCTCGAGCGGCTCTGCAGCCAGATCGATACCGGTAACCTTCGCCCCCTGCCTGGCGATCGCTTCGGTCAGAATGCCGCCGCCGCAACCGACATCCAGCACCATCGCATCCGCCAGTTTCACTCTCGCTTCTATGTAACCGAGACGCAGTGGATTGATATCGTGCAGTGCTTTGAAATCACCGTTCCGACTCCACCAGTTGGCGGCGTGCTCAGCGAATTTGCGTAGTTCCGCTTCATCCACATTGCTGTTGGCTGATGTCACAGGCAAACCTTAGGGCTCACATAAGAATACGTTGGCGATTTTAGGCGTTGAGGCGCCCGGCTGGCAAGGCGCGAAGGAGGATTGAGATCCGCACAGTAGCGAATTTTCACGACGCGGCCAGACGCGATTCGACGTCCCCAATGCTCGATGCCGCATCTGGAGTCAATCTTGAGTGGGCTCTTGATTCCGCAATTTATCACGCCATTGCTGCACGGCTTCACGCAACGGATCCGCATTAAGATGCGTAAACTGACCATCGTCGAGCAGTATCTCCCCGTTGACCCAGACGTGACTGACGCGGCTGCCCCGATGGGCATATACCAGTTGCGACAGAGGACTGTACACTGGCTGTGATTCGAGATGGCTGAGGTCAACTGCTACCAGATCAGCCAGCTTGCCTTTTTCCAGACTGCCCAGCTGCTCCTCCAGACCCATGGCTTTGGCACCGTTCAGCGTTGCCAGCCGCAAGACCGTGTGAGCATCCAGTACCGTTGCATCAGACTCCACAGCCTTGGCCATCAGGGCCGCCGTTTTCATCTCACCGAACATATCCAGATCGTTATTGCTGGCGGCGCCATCGGTACCCAGGGCCACATTCACGCCGCTGCGGAGCAGTTGATTGACCGGACAGAAACCACTTGCCAGTTTCAGGTTGGATTCAGGACAGTGGATGACATGCACGGAATTCTCGGCAATCACCCCGATCTCCTGCTCCGTTATCTGCGTCATGTGCACCGCCTGCAGTCGAGGTGACAGCAGACCGATATCAGCTAATCTCTGCAGGGGACGCTTGCCGGTCTGTGCGACCGCCTCTTCCACTTCCTGCCGGGTTTCATGTAGATGCAGGTGCACAGGGATATCCAACTCCTCGGAGAGAACCATCACTCGATGCAACAGCTGATCGGACACTGCGTAGGGCGAATGAGGACCGAATGCCACCTTGATCAACTCGTTGTTGCGCTGGTCGTCATGCACCTGCAATCCCTTGTGCAGATAGTCGTCTTCATCCTTGGCCCAGGCGCTGGCAAACTGCACGATGGGAAAGCAGAGCTGGCCGCGTACCTTATTCTCCAGCATCGCCTGGGCAGCGGCATCCGGGAAGAAGTAGAGCTCGCTAAAACAGGTGGTGCCGCTTCTGAGCATCTCCGCGATGGCGAGGGTGGTACCGTCTTTGACAAAGTCGAAGTCTGCCCATTTGGTCTCCAGCGGCCAGATGTACTTGTTGAGCCAATCCATGAGCGACAGATCATCCGCGTAGCCCCGCAGCAATGTCATGGCTGCGTGCCCGTGGGCGTTGATCATGCCGGGGATCAGCACGTGTTCGTTCAGTTCCACGACGCTGTCGGCACGGTATTTTGTGACTGCCTCATCAGAGGGAAGAATATCCAGGACGCGGTTCTTGAGGACGGCGATGGAGTAATTCTCATAGATGATGTCCCGGGGTACGACCGGTACCACCCAACGAGCTGAGATCAAGATGTCGACCGACTGCAATGAACTGTCCATCTGCTGGTTCCAACAGGCAAAACGGCATTATATGGAATTAGGGGGACAGTTCACTTAATTCCCACGAGAATTAAGTGAACTGTCCCCCTAATTCCAGCTGCAAGTTTGCTGATTACAGGTAGGTTGGCTTCTGGACAGGGGCGGCGCAAAGTGTGGCAGCATCGGTTTGACAGAGGTCGCCACACCTCGCGACAGAGGCTCAAAAATGGTACACTTCGATGCTTGTGTCGAAGCTTTTTTAGCATGGTTTGAGCCGGCTTGCCGGCCCGCCACCGCGCTCATCGAGAGCCTGATTTCTTGTTAAGAAGCCCCTACGAAACCTTGACAAATAACAGCAGGGAATCACTTCCAGCGGATGCCTGATTCAGGTAAAGAAATAACGTCAATCAACATCGAGGATGAACTCAAGCGGTCCTATCTGGACTATGCCATGAGAGTCATCGTCGGTCGTGCCTTGCCGGACGTGCGGGATGGACTCAAACCGGTACACCGGCGGGTGTTGTTCGCCATGAACGAGCTGAATAACAGCTACAACCGCCCCTATATAAAATCCGCCAGAGTCGTCGGTGATGTCATCGGCAAGTATCATCCCCACGGTGATAGCGCAGCCTACGAAACCATGGTGCGCATGGCGCAGTATTTTATGATGCGCTACCCGCTGATTGACCCCCAGGGCAATTTCGGCTCGCAGGACGGCGACGGTGCTGCTGCCCAGCGATACACGGAAGTGCGGATGGCGAAGATCGCCCACCAGCTGTTGGCCGATCTCGACAAGGAAACGGTCGATTTCATCGAGAATTACGACAGTACCCTGACCATGCCGGAGGTGCTGCCGTCGAGAGTGCCCAACCTGCTGGTGAATGGCTCCAGTGGCATTGCGGTGGGTATGGCAACCAACATACCGCCACACAATCTAACCGAGGTGATCGATGCCTGCCTGGCCCTGATGGATGATCCGGAGATCGACACGGATGGCCTGATGGAGCATATCGAGGGACCGGACTTCCCCACCGGTGCCATCATCAATGGGCGCGCCGGAATCGTGCAGGCCTATCGCAGCGGTAGGGGGCGGATTCTGGTCCGCTCCAGAGCAGAGATTGAAACCGATGAGAAGTCGGGACGAGAAACCATCATCGTCACCGAGATTCCCTTCCAGCTGAATCGTGCCCGTTTAGTAGAACGTATCGCCGATCTGGTCAAGGACAAGAAGCTCGAGGGCATCTCCGAACTGAGGGATGAGTCAACCAAAGATACCCGCATCGTGATTGAATTGCGCCGCGGCGAAATCACTGAGGTCGTGCTCAACAACCTCTATTCGCAGACCCAGATGCAGTCGGTGTTCGGCATCAATATGGTCGCATTGGTGGATGATGAGCCAAAACTGCTCAACCTGAAACAGATCCTCGAGGCGTTTATCCTGCACCGCCGCGAGGTCGTCACCCGCAGGACCGTTTATCTGCTGCGCCGCGCCAGGGAACGAGGCCATATTCTAGAGGGTCAGGCGACGGCCCTGGCCAATATCGATCCGGTGATTAAACTGATCAAGGAGTCGGCCAGTCCGCAGGACGCCCGTGAAGCTCTGGTTGCCAACCCGTGGGAAGCTGATAACGTCCGGCAAATGCTGGAGAAAGCGGGCTCCGATGCCTGTCGACCGGATGATCTGCCGGAACAGTATGGATTGAAAGATGACGGCAAGTACTACCTCTCCCCCGATCAAGCCCAGGCGATACTCACGTTGCAATTGAACCGTCTGACCGGTCTGGAACAGGAAAAGCTGCTGGAGGAATACCAGGATTTGATCGAGACCATCGCCGAACTGATGAAGATTCTGGCGGATCCACAACTGCTCATGTCGATTATTCGTCAGGAACTGGAGGAGATCAAAGAGGAGTACGGTGACGAGCGGCTGACGGAAATCGTGGACAGCCAGACGGATCTGACAGCGGAGGATCTGATTACCGAGCAAGATATGGTAGTCACTATCTCTCACAGTGGCTACGCCAAGACCCAACCTCTGGACGCCTATAGCGCCCAGCGCCGCGGCGGGCGTGGCAAGACTGCGTCCATGGTCAAGCAGGAGGACTATATCGCCCACCTGATGGTGGCCAACACCCACGATACCATTTTGTGTTTTACCAGTTTGGGTAAGGTGTATTGGATGCGGGTTTTCCAGATTCTCGCCGGCAGCCGTGCATCGAGGGGAAGACCCCTAGTAAATATGCTGCCTCTCAGCGAGGATGAACGCATCACCGCTATTCTGCCGGTGCATGAGTATCGGCAAGATGAGTTCATTTTCATGGCCACCACCAACGGCACCGTCAAGAAGAGCCCGCTGGTGAATTTTGCCAGGCAGAGAAGCACCGGTCTGATTGCCATCGAACTGGAGGACGACAATACTTTGGTGGGCGTCGCCATCACGGACGGCACCAAGGATGTCATGCTGTTCAGCAGTTCCGGAAAGGTGATTCGCTTCAAGGAGTCTAACGTGAGGGCGATGGGGCGAGCAGCGCGGGGCGTGCGCGGCATCAAGCTGAAACCCGGTGAGGAGATGATTTCCTTGATCATTCCCGCTGACAATGGGCAGATTCTTATCGCCAGTGAAAACGGCTATGGCAAGCGAACACGCTTGGATGAGTTTTCCGTGATCGGGCGTGGCGGTCAGGGGATGATCGCCATGAAGACGGGTGGTCGCAACGGTGCCGTGGTGGGTGCAGTACAGGTCTACGGCGACGACGAGATGATCCTGATCAGCGATCAAGGTATATTGGTTAGAACGCGCACGGAAGAAGTGTCGATGCAGGGCAGAAACACGCAGGGCGTTCGGCTCATCAATCTATCGGAAGGTGAACACCTGGTGGGTCTGGAACGGGTGGCGGAGCCGGAGATGGGGAACGGAACCGAAGCGGACGACGCTGCGCCTGTAGACACTTAACTCCCTGTTAGTCGTGGTATGCTGTCCCGCAATTAAGTGGTCATTACTTGGTCGGCATATTTTGTTCCTGGCGAGGCGCGAGGACGCCGCGGGTTGGGCACCCACCAGGAGGAGCAACGGGGACGCCTAGTCGAAGTCCAGGGATGAAATAGGCCACCTAGTAAGGCCAGTTAATTGCGGGACAGCATACTAGACGGAGTGGACAAGAAGATGGCTAAGAACCGGCGAGAAGCTACCCAGGAAGAATTGTTGAGCCTGCTGAGGGAGAGAATCGACGAGCTCGACGAACAGCTTCTACGGTTGGTCAATCAACGGGCCGATTGTGCCCTCGAAGTCGCTGAGGTCAAGCTGAAGTTTGCCGGCGATCACGCACCCGTCTTCTACCGGCCGGAACGAGAAATTCAGGTACTGCGCAATATTCTGGCAAAGAACAAAGGTCCCCTCAGCGATGAGAAAATAGGCGGCCTGTTCCGCCAAATCATGTCTGCCTGTCTGGCGCTGGAACAACCACTCAGCGTCGCCTACCTGGGTCCCGAAGCCACGTTTTCCCAGATGGCAGCCTTGAAACACTTCGGTCACGGCGTAAATGACAAACCGATGCTGACCGTAGATGACATCTTCAAGGAGGTCGAATCGGAGAGTGCCGATTTTGGCGTGGTGCCGGTTGAAAACTCCACGGAAGGTGTCATCAACCATACCCTGGATAATTTTCTCGATTCCTCGCTGCAGATCTGTGGCGAGGTCTCGCTGCGGGTCCACCACCATTTGATGGTGGCCCCCGGAACCGGCGAGGCGGATATCGCTCGCATCTACACGCATCAGCAGACGCTGGCGCAATGTCGCAAATGGCTGGATGCACATTGGCCACGGGTGCCCCGAATTGCAGTGGCCAGCAATGCCGAAGCAGCCAAAAGAGTCGTTGAGGAAACGGATTCTGCAGCGATTGCAGGCGAGATGGCGGCGCAACTGTATGGCTTGGATACCATCGCCTCCAAAATCGAAGACCAAGTGGACAACACCACGCGTTTTCTGGTGATTGGCAGAGAGGACGTCAAGCCGAGTGGCAAGGACAAGACCTCCATCATGGTATCCACGCGCAACCAGCCGGGCGCCCTATACCACCTGTTAGAGCCGTTCCATCGCCTTGAGATCAGCCTGACCGCCATTGAAACCCGACCCTCAAGAACAGGCATGTGGTCCTATGTATTCTTCATCGACTTCGAGGGCCACCGGGAAGATGAAAAAATACAAACCGTTCTGCAGGAGATCGATCAGAGTGCGCTGGAAGTGAAACTGATGGGATCCTATCCCCGCGCATTGACCTGACCGAGGCAGGAGGAACGAAACGTTGAGCTGTGATTATATAGCCCTGGCTGCATCAGGCGTTCGGGACCTGCAGCCCTATCAGCCGGGCAAGCCGGTGGAGGAACTGCAGCGGGAACTCGGGGTCAGCGACATCGTCAAGCTGGCCAGCAACGAAAATCCGCTCGGGCCAAGCGACAAGGTCACGGAGAGCCTGCAGACGGTGCTGGCGGAACTATCCCGTTACCCGGATGGAAGTGCTTATCTGCTCAAGAACGCCCTCGCTGAACATCTGGGCGTCGCACAGAACAGGATTACCATCGGCAACGGCTCCAATGATCTGCTGGAACTGGTGGCCAGGGTGTTTCTTCAGCCGGGAGATGAAGCGATCGTCTCCCGGCACGCGTTCGTAGTCTACCCACTGGTGATCAAAGCGGTGGGTGCGGAACTGATTACGGTCCCTGCCAAAAACTGGGCACATGACCTGGCAGCGATGGCGGCGGCAGTGACCGACAAGACCCGCATGATGTTTATCGCCAATCCCAACAATCCCACTGGAACCTGGACATCGGAAACGGAGTTGATCGAATTGCTGCAGCAACTGCCGGATTCGGTACTGGTGATATTGGACGAAGCCTATTTTGAATATGTGCAGGAGCCGGCTTACCCTAACGGTTTAGCTCTGGCGGAACGATACCCGAACCTGGTCATCACGCGCACCTTTTCCAAGGTGTATGGCCTGGCGTCTCTACGGGTGGGCTATTCGGTGTCCCATCCCGATATAGCCGATCTGATGAATCGAATTCGACAGCCATTCAACGTCAACGCCATGTCGCTGGCGGCGGCGGAAGCGGCGCTACGGGATCAAGAACACGTACGGCGATGTGTGGAGCTGAACACACGCGGTATGCAGCAGCTTGTGGATGGCTTCGATCAGATGGGTGTGGACTATATCCCTTCAGTAGGGAATTTCATTACCCTCGATGTGGGTGGTGACGCAACGCTGATTTACCAGGCGCTTCTGCAGGAAGGCGTGATCGTGCGGCCCATCGGCGTTTACGAGATGCCTGATCACCTGCGCGTAACGGTTGGTTTGGAGGAAGAGAACAAACGCTTTCTCGACAGCCTGCAGAAAGTCATGCAATAGGGTGGATGGATGATAAACCGCCTCGCGGTGTTGGGAGTTGGCCTGATCGGTGGGTCGTTTGCGTTGGCTCTGCGCAAACGGGGATTGTGCCGCGAATTCATCGGTTACGATCTGTCTGCCGACAGTATTGCCAAGGCGCTGGAGTGCGGCGTGCTGGACGAAGGCGCTGCTACGGTAGAAGAGGCGGTTCGATCCGCTGATCTGATTCTTCTGTCTGTACCCATTATGGCCATGCAGCAGATGCTCGCCGAGATCGAACAGGCACTTTGGCGAGAGGGTGAGCCGGTCAGAGACAATCTGGTCATTACCGATGTGGGCAGTGTGAAGAGCAATCTGTTATCGGCTGCTAAGAAAGTATTTGGCCGGATTCCCGCCTGCCTGGTACCTGGCCATCCAATCGCCGGCTCGGAAAAAAACGGCGTCGCTTCCTCTCGAGGCGACCTGTTCGATCACCACAAGGTCATTCTGACCCCTGCAGATCAAACCAGTGCGCAGGCGCAACAACTCATCACCCAACTGTGGCAGGGGATCGGTGCTGAGGTGCTGACCATGCAGGCAGCGCACCACGACCAGGTATTGGCAGGCACCAGCCATCTGCCGCACCTGCTTGCCTATGCGCTGGTGGACACCCTCTCTGCCCAGGGCGACAGCATGGAGATCTTTCGCTATGCCGCTGGCGGTTTCCGGGACTTTACCCGCATCGCCGCCAGCGACCCGGTGATGTGGCGGGACATCTTTGCCGCCAATGGTGGCGAGGTGATTGAATACCTGGATCGTTATCTACAGGATCTGTCTGCACTGCGGGATGCGATGGAATCGGGGGACACCGATTATCTGATGGATGTGTTTCAACGAGCGAAAACCGCGAGGGAACATTTTTCCTCTATTGATGGCAATAAAGGTCCTGAAGATTGACGTCATTGTTCCCTGTACGTGTCATGCTTGCTGCTTCTCGGCCAAATGCGCGTAGCGGGGGACGCGCATGAAGGACGAGATTGTTGAATCTGCAAAGCACAGAATCCTATACCTGCCTCACGCAGTCAAACAGATGACGCGACCGGAACGCATGATCTCGCCGGTCGAAGTTGAAGCCACGATAGTCGACGGCAGTGTTATCGAAGAGTATCCGAATGATGCTCGTGGACGAAGCTGCCTCATAATGCATTGGCAAGGCGGTCGTTGTATTCACGTTGTATGTGCGCCAAAATCAGACTATCTGGCAATAATAACTGCGTACCTCCCAGATGAGGAGCAGTGGGGCTCTGACTTCAGAACCAGGAGATGAAAATGGAATGCTTGCACTGCAAAGGCAAGATGGTACAAGGCACTGCACCGTTTAGTGTGGATCGCAAAGGATATCATATCTCTTGGGATTCCATTCCGGCTTGGATTTGCACGCAGTGTGGTGAACCTTACTTAGGGGCTGACGAAATCAATCGCATCGAACGCGCATTGCAGCAGGTCGACGCTGAAACGGATGGCATCAAACAGGGGCTCGCATAGAATCAGAATCAAGAAATAAGCTGTGATCCCTGAGATGAGTGGTCGCTATCTTGTTCTACAGGCGGACGGCGAGACTCCATGTAATGCGTTCTCCCATCGAGGACTCAAACCATGAAAATGAGCTACTTTGATGCCACGGACACCCTTTACATCGAGTTGAGCCAGTCTGAAAGTGCAGAGACCCAGCAGCTGGACGAGAACACAATTCTGGATTTAGATCAGAGCGGACAAATCATATCCATCACCTTGGAGCATGCGAGCCATCGCGGCGACGTTCATAATCTGGTTCTGTCTGGTATTGCTCCGTAGCGGCAATTGCAGTTCGCTCGTGCTCGACTCAGTGACCACCTACAGCTGGCATTTCCCCAATCCCCGTCTACCCTATCCAAGAGGCAACCGTGACAGATAAGGTCCCAGTCATCACCATTGACGGACCGGTCGGTGCAGGCAAAGGCGCCATCGCGCAGAGGCTGGCGGAACGACTCGGTTTCCACCTGCTGGATAGCGGCGCCCTCTACCGGGTACTGGCGGTGGCAGCTGCCAAGGAAGATATCCGCGATGACGATGCGGACGCCCTCGGTTCTCTGGCCGGCAAGCTGGTGGTGCGCTTTGAGCCCAGCGGAGATCCCGATGAGCCACTCGACGTGATCCTGGACGAGCAAGAAGTCACCCAGGCTATCCGCACCAATGAAGCTGGCGAGATGGCATCCAGAATATCGCCTCTAACCGAAGTACGGATGGGCCTTAGAGACCTACAGCGAAGCTTCAGGCGCTCCCCCGGTCTGGTCGCGGATGGCCGCGATATGGGCACAGTGGTATTCGCCGATGCCGTGCTGAAAATCTACCTGACCGCCAGTGCCGAGGTCAGGGCGGAAAGACGCTATAAGCAGTTGAAACATAAGGATATTGGTGTTAGTCTGCACGCCCTTCTGGAAAGCATACGGGAAAGAGACGAGCGGGATATGCAGCGTGCTGTCGCGCCTCTCAGGCCCGCAGACGATGCATTCACGCTGGACAGCACAGATCTCGACATCGATGCAGTGCTGGCCCAGGTGATGAATCTGGTGCGTCAGAGGGGAATTATCGATTAGGGGGTCATGCCCCGGGGAACCGACCATCCGCCCCGGACTTGACCGAAAATTAACAGACCCGTATTGGTTGGTTATACGGTTAATCGGACGGGCAACCGTTCTTGGATCATCTAATGAGTGAGAGTTTTGCAGACTTATTTGCAGAGAGTTTAAATACCGTCGACATGAAACCCGGTTCCATCGTAACCGGCGTGGTAGTCGATATCGACGAAGACTGGGTTACCGTACACGCGGGACTCAAATCCGAGGGGATCATTCCCCGCGTCCAGTTCCTGAACGACAAAGGCGAACTTGAGATCGAGATGGGGGATACCGTCAAGGTGTCCATGGATGCGGTGGATGACGGTTTCGGCGAAACCCGTCTTTCTCGTGAAAAAGCCAAACGAGCTGAATCCTGGGAGATGCTGGAAAACGTCTTCACCAGCCAGGAAGTCATCAAAGGAACCATCAGTGGACGCGTGAAGGGTGGCTTCACCGTCGAGATCAGAGACGTGCGTGCATTCTTACCGGGTTCTCTGGTGGATGTACGCCCCCTGCGGGAGACGGAACACCTGGAGGGCAAAGAGCTTGAGTTCAAGGTAATCAAGCTGGATCAAAAGAGAAACAACGTCGTCGTTTCGCGCCGATCGGTCCTGGAAGAGGAGAACAGTGCGGAACGAGAAGCGCTGCTTTCCAGTCTGCAGGAAGGCCAGGAGATCAAGGGTATCGTCAAGAACCTGACCGATTACGGTGCCTTTGTCGATCTCGGTGGCGTGGATGGATTGCTGCATATCACAGACATGGCCTGGAAGCGAATCAAGCACCCCAGTGAAATCGTTAACGTGGGTGACGAGATATCGGTCAAAGTGCTCAAGTTCGACCGGGAGAGAAACCGGGTGTCCCTCGGTCTCAAACAACTGGGCGAAGATCCCTGGGTCGCCATCACCAACCGTTATCCGGAGAACACCCGGGTGATGGCTACCGTCACGAATCTGACCGACTACGGTTGCTTTGCCGAATTGGAAGAGGGCGTCGAAGGGCTGGTACACGTCTCGGAAATGGACTGGACCAATCGCAATATCCACCCTTCCAAAGTCGTGCAAGTAGGCGATGAAGTGGAAGTGATGGTGCTGGACATCGATGAAGAACGCCGGCGCATCTCCCTTGGCATCAAACAGTGTCAGGGCAATCCGTGGGAGGAATTCGGTGCGCAGCACAACAAGGGTGACAGCATCAAGGGCTTTATCAAGTCCATCACCGACTTCGGTATCTTCATTGGACTCGAAGGCAATATCGACGGCCTCGTGCACCTCTCCGACATCTCCTGGAACGAACCGGGGGAACAGGCGGTGCGGCGCTTTACCAAAGGTGACGAGATCGAAACGGTGATCTTGTCCATCGATGCTGAACGTGAACGTATATCGCTTGGCCTGAAACAATTGGAAGATGATCCCTACTCCAATTACGTAGCGGTCAACGAAAGAGGAGCCATCGTCATAGGCACCGTGAAGTCGGTGGAAGCCAAGAGCGCCATCATCCACCTGGCGGAAGAGGTGGAAGGCGTGCTGAAGGCATCCGAGATCAGCCGGGATCGTGTCGAAGACGCCCGCAATGTCCTCAAGGAAGGGGAGGAACTCGAGGTCAAGGTGATCAGCATCGATCGCAAGAACCGGGCGATCGGACTATCCATCAAGGCCAAGGAAGCTGCCGAAGAGGAAGCCGCCATCAAGGAGCACCGCGAAAAGGAAAACGAAGCGGTCAGCCCCACCACCATCGGTGACCTGATTAAAGCCCAGCTGAAGAGAGATCCTGAATAAAACTGATTGGGAAAAGACCATGACCAAGTCGGAATTGATTGAGAAGATCGTAGATCAGCAGAGTCAGTTGTCCGCAAGAGACGTGGAAGTCGCCGTCAAGATGATCCTCGATCATATGGCGGAAGCGCTCTCCAAGGGAGAACGAATCGAGATCCGGGGATTTGGCAGTTTTTCACTTCACTACCGGGCGGCACGATCTGGTCGCAATCCCAAAACCGGCGAGAAGGTCGATCTGTCCGGCAAGTATGTACCCCATTTCAAACCCGGCAAGGAGTTGCGGGAACGAGTCGATGTGGGGATGCAGGCCGGCATATAAACCACAAACCGTCAGCAACGGCACGATCACTGATCGTGCCGTTCTTTTGTGGGTAGTCGTGCCGTTGCTGGTTCGTGAGTGTAAAATGGAACGATCATGACGTATCTCAAAAAGCTGCTGTCGGGCACACTGCTGTTCGTCCTGTTCATCTTCGGTCTGATCTACGGCACGGACAACAGTACGCCTGTTGCACTGGCCTTTCTCAACTGGAATACGCCCATGTGGCCGGTGTCCTGGTGGGTGCTGGTAGCCTTTGCATTGGGTACGGGTTTTGGTTTCCTGCTGAGCGTTGGTATGAACGTAAGGGCGAAAGTGGATACACTGAAGACCAAGAAAGAGTTACAGAAGAGTAAGGATGAGCTGGACAAACTGCGGACGATTAACCTGCAGTGATGCCGATTCATTAAAACTATTTTCCACAGGCTACCTACATACAGAATGAGTTCAGATCAAACCGCGTGAATGACTCATGGACAACTGGCTCCTCTACGTTCTGATCCTCGCCGCCATCGCCATCGGCTGGTGGTTGGGCCGTCGCGAGCGTAAACACCAAGCTGCCAACGAACACCAGAAATTGTCGCGCAACTACTTCCAGGGGCTCAACTACCTCCTCAACGAGCAACCGGACCGCGCCATCTCCACGTTCATTCAGGCACTGGAAGTCAACAGTGACACCATCGAGACCCACCTGGCCCTCGGCAGCCTGTTGCGACGCCGCGGCGAAGTAGACAAAGCTGTGTCGGTCCACCAGAACCTGCTGGCAAGACCCCAGCTCAATCGCGAGACCTCCCACTACGTGCAACTGGAACTGGCGCGGGACTACCTGCTGGCGGGCCTGCTCGATCGCGCCGAAAAATTACTGTTAGATCTGATCGAAGAGAACGGCGAAGCCAGAGAACCCGGTTTGCAGCTCCTTGTGGAGATCTATCAACAGGAGCGGGACTGGCAGAAAGCCATCGAAGTGGCATCCAAGCTACCGACCAAAGGCAGCGACGGCGATGCAGTGCGAAGGTCTCTTGCCCACCTTCACTGTGAGCTCTGCCAGGTCGCGTTGGATGATGGCGACTACCGTCTGGCGAAGGAACAGATTCTGCGTGCCTTCGGTCACGACAACGACTGTGTGCGAGCCAGCCTGTTGCTGGGCCGTTTGGAATATCAATTGGACCATATGAAGGATGCCGTCAAGGCACTGAAAAAGATCCGCTTGCAGAACGGCACCTTCGTGCCCGAATCGCTCGATTTGCTCGCCAGATGCTACCAGCAGGGCGGTGGTAACCAGAAGGATATGCGTGACTATCTGCATCAGTGCCTGGATGAAACGCCGGCCATCTCCATCGTATTCGCCTTGGCGAAGAGCATCCGCGAGGATCAGGGAGATGAAGCGGTCGCACGTTTTATCTCGGACCACCTGAAGAAGAATCCCACCATCCGTGGCCTGACCCAGTTGATCGATCTGCACATCGATAACGCGCATGGAATTGCCAGGGAAAATCTTGCTATTTTGCGCAGTTTCACCGAGGCCCTCGTAGTAGACAAACCGGTGTATCGATGTGAAGAGTGTGGATTCTCTGGCAAGAAATTGCACTGGTTATGCCCCAGCTGTAAGCGGTGGGGGAGTGTAATACCGATCTATGGGCTTGAAGGAGAATGATTCAACCGCTGTTCAGTCAACCGCTAGAAGTTGCAGATTTTTTGCCGCGAGAATTCTCTTGTCTGCGGTAACCAGTACCAGTTCAAATACCATTGCCGTGGCAGCCAAGAATCTATCGGCAGGATCCTGGTGGGTAAAACCCACATTGCGGCTTTCGATGGCTACCTCGATATTTATCGGGGCTTCCTTCAATGGCAATACTTGAAAGAGGCTGCGTATTGCGTTACTGCTGTCTTTTCCTACCGATATGCGACCTTTTTCGGCAAGAAGAAGGATTTCCCAAACACTGATCGGAGAGTACCAGAGATCATTCACCGGACTTTCCAGTTCCTCCACAATACTCGCTGGAAGTCTTTCAGGTTCTGATGCACTCCAGAGGATGATATGGGTGTCGAGCAATAGGTTCAATCGCGTAACACCTCCCATTCTTTCTCACTCAGGATGGGAGATATGATATCTCCTTTTATCTTTATGCTGTTCCTCGCGGAACCGAGCCAGCTTTCAGGTTTGGGTGGCGGCGGCGGTGGTGTGATAAGTGCCATTGGTTCGCCTTTTCGTGTGACAAGGATGGTTTTCCCCGTCTTCTTTACCTGACTGAGGAGGCTGAGACAGGTGGCCTTGAATTTTGAAATCGGTATTGTTTCATTCATCGGAAGCGCCTGACATTAAAGGAGCGTACCTTCATCTGTGTAAAGGTTACAGTTACATTAGGCATCATACTATGGTCAATGACCATGGTCAACTGAATGTACTCACCTGTAGGTAGCCCATAATCTGTCTGGTTCTGTAGCACGTAAACTGTCCGGTTTCGGGTTGACCCCACTGCAACAGTGGGAGAAGGACATCTTCGGATACCAGTGCTGCATCCTGTTCGCAACCATTACTATTTGCTGATCGACATGGGATCATCTTGAGAATATCAAGCGCCGAGCTAATTCAGTGGATGGTCGCATCGTCCTCGTCATCATAATCAGCATCCTCCACCATAGCTTCCGCCATGGCCAACGCCTCGTATGCCGCATCGCTGATATCTTCGTCTTCCGAGTCGAGTAGCTGGCCGAGGACATCCCCCGCCTGCCGGGGTCGGATGCCGATCAGGGCATCGATGGAGGCAAGCAGCAAAGGCTTTTCGGTCTTTTCTGAACTGGCCAGTGCTGCTACGTGCGACCAGGCTGCATCTATTTCGCTGGTCCCCGCTGCACCAACCGCCTCGAAGTGAATCGCCGCATTGGTACTGTCCAGCGCTTCCAGAATCTGTTCTTCGAATCCACGCACGTAACGCATACAGAAGACGGCGGTCAACTGCCACAGCCCATCGTCGTTGGAATAGGCAGCACGGACCGCATCCTCATGCCACTCCTGCTGTGCCCGTACCGATGCCTCCAGAATCGAGCGTCGTACATCCTCGGGAGTCTCTCCATCCAGGTAAAGCTGGTGTAGCGCCTCCTTGATCTGTTCAAACCTGATCTCGGTAATCACCGGTTCATCCAGATCATCGAAGCGCACATCCATCTCTTCGAATAAGGGCCCCAAAGCGATGACCGCCTGGGAGCGAAGGGCCTCAGCTTCCTCGTCATCGTGCAGGATCGTCAGCAGTGCATCGACGAGTTCATCGTTGATGACAACGAGGTCACCGGCCAGCTCTGCAGCAGCCAGGCGGTCGTCTGCTTCAGCCTGGTCATCAGTGAGAACTGCCAGCAACGTATTGTCGGCATTTGCCGGCCACTCCCATGGGGGTTTGTCGATCAAGGTCTTCAGATTCATGATGGGCCTCGTTAGTGTCGGTATTCTCTTATACGACCTGGAAGAGATAACCGCTATTGCTTTTTCAATATCGGGTTGCCGTCCAGGCCGTCCAACATCTCCATTAAACGCTTTTTGCGTGCGTGTTCCACTCTCAAATCCTGCAGGTATCCATCCCACTCCTTTTGCCCATGCTGTGCAAGCATGATCTTTCGGGCTTTTTTCAGGTGTTTTACAGCTTCCACGTAGGCGCTGGGTTTTACTCGCGCAATCGATTCCTGGGCCATGCTTTGCCAGATGCCGATCGCTCTGTCGGGCGCATGGTCTTGGACAGCGGTCGCGATATGATCGTCGTTGCTCCCGGACCGTGCGAAACTTTGCCTTGGCCGGCGATCGTACCACCGCAAAATCGTATCCGGCTCTTTCTCGTAAATGGCGATGTCGATCAGCGTTTCGATCAGTGGGAATTGATCATGACTGGAAGGTTCCGGTTTCTGCAGGCCGGTTCCCGGAAAAGGCCAGTCTTTCTGACGCCACGGCAACTTGCCCTTTTCAAGGTACGTGAGGAGATGCTCGCGCATTGTGGACCAGCTCTTGGCCTCTGTGGCTGCGTTCCAACAATTGAGATAAACCTTACCCGAGGGAGAGCGCACGAAGTCTTCTGCCTGAAGGGCCGCTACAACAGGCCAGTTCTGTTGGCTAGTACGTATTTGTAGAAGCTGGTTGCGAAGCTGCTTGGAGGTGCCCGGGTATTGTTGTCTAACCGCGCGAATCCCGTCAGTTATCCAACTCTCCGCGTCTTCATAACGCTGCTCTGCGATTAACAGCTCGATCAATCGGGCGTAGCTTCCCGTCTTGTGAGCTTCAGATTCACAAAGCGGAATCACCTCGCCATTGCGACCGGCATGATCAAGAGCGTGAATGGTCCAGTTGCTAAGTTGGTCTCGTGCGTAGTCGCGACTATATGATGGACCATCGCTAGGAGAACCAGAAGCTGTAAGCCGTTCGAGCAGTGTATCGGCCACCGGGTGCCAATCGGACTTTTTGTGGTTCCTCGCCAGATATTCTGCCAAGGGTTCACAGAGATCATATTCATCCGCCAGAACAACGTCCACAGCCCAGATCAACTTCTCGTCCGGTGCGAGGGATGAGCGGTCCAGGGCTTTGACGATCAGCGGCATGCAATCTGCAATCTCCATGGCAGTATCACCCTCGTCATCACTCTCCGCCACCTGGCGGGTACCAGCGGCCAACAGCTCCGTACCCAAGACAAACACATCGTCTGCACAGTCGGCATCCAGCAGTGTTACCATTTTTCTACGAATCCCGGAATAGTCGGGGGTATATCCTTCATCTTGCCAATAGTTTTGCCAGCCGAGTCTCTCAGCTATTTCACTGATCTCCCTGCGCACGCGGTTTATCAGCGATCCAGTATCGCCGTTGACGAGCTGTTGGCGGTCGATCACGTCCGCGCCGACTTCCCGATGCAGTTGTGCATATTCCATGATCAGTTCGATGAGCTGGGCCTTCGTCTTGCTCGTCAGGAACTTGACTATCCCCTCTTTGACTTCCTCCGGCAGGGAGGATTCACCATAGTCCGGATCCTCATCCCAATCTTCATCTGTGAATAATTCAATGCGTTCATCGTCCTGCCTCGCGATGGAGATGCGCCGGTTGTCCTCAAGCTGCGCCAAGTACTCGAGCAATGTGGCCACGCCATGTTTGCAGTCGAACCTATAGAGGCAGGTGCAGATCGAATGCAAGTCATCTTCGTCATCCAAATCAACCTTCGTGACATATCGAGTTGCGCCCTCTACCCAGGCGACTAGACTGCCGTCGTCTGCTTTGGCGAGCTTCGATACCCGCTTCTGCTGCTGGTATTTCCTCCCTCTCGCAACGATCGTGTCGTCCGCCCAGTCGTTGATATCGTCCCAGGATACATCGGTGAACGGATCAGTTTGCTTTTTCATCCTCGGGCCGGTGAGATGCTCAAGCCAATCATACGCTGGCGATTTTCTAATTGTTATCGGTATCCACAGATTGTGTCACTCCAAGTAGTTGCTCTGGCTCCACTCGCCTAGCAGTCATCGCCTATACCGTCAGGGTGATGTCCAACGATCGACGTTAGCAACTACGCCCATCGATTCACTCGATCTGCCTACACAGCCTACAGAGATGTCCTACGTTGTTTGAACTTGACCAATGCTACTTTGTATCCGCCTTAAGCAAACTACCTAATCCACCACCAGGAGGAGTTCGAAATGAAGGGGAATTGGTTAATCAAAGTACTTATTACAATCTTGGCATTCACATTTGGCGGCATTAGCTACGCTGATACGACCGACAAGAGCCAGATGGCACAGCTAACTCAGGCGCAGGAACAGGTCAACATCAATGACGCGGACGCTCAGACCATTCAGCGTGTGCTGGTGGGTGTCGGTCGGTCCAAAGCGGAGGCCATTGTGGCCTACCGGGAAGCCAATGGACGGTTTTACTCACTTGAGGAGTTGCTGGAAGTGAAGGGGATCGGTAAATCGACGCTGGCGAAGAACTCGGGACGTATCATTATCGATTAGTGTTGCTCTGGCCTCGCCCTTGGGCGCCGTGAGGCGCCCTTTTTTTTATGTTAGATTGGAATGGCGCTCTCGTAACGATTCATCTGGGCTTCTGTCATGCCTATGGCCTAGCCCGATATTTCTGTGCATGTGAGGGATCCAAAATAATCAATATGTTACGCACATTTTCCATGATATTATGCGGTTCGCTTGACAGGTAGGGTATAGAGCATGAGTGAATCAGGAACTGAAATTCGGGAAGATGAAATTGATCTGAAGGATCAACGGGACATCTGTTTCGTTTGATCGACGGTGATGTTGATTACAGTGCCAGCAGGACTGTTCTCAATACGAGTAATATTCGCCTATATCTGATCATTCTATTTCTGACGATGGTTGTGGTGATTCCTTTTGAAATGATCCGAAGATCACTGGGATAGAATCAGATTGGCTCCCCGAGCTGGGCTCGAACCAGCGACCCAATGATTAACAGTCATTTGCTCTACCAACTGAGCTATCGGGGATCAGAGGCAATCGAAAGGTCGCAGAGTTTATAGTGGAACCTGCTTGGGGTCAATAATCCGGATATTCAGGAGGAAACGATGGCAGATACAGATGACGCTCAGGAGGTGAAAGAGTTTCACACAGATGTAAAGCAGCAGACAGAAAGCTACTTCCTCAAAGGCTCCAACTCTTTGGACTGGGGCATGAAAAATCGCCTGGCCCGGATCTTTAATTCACGGTCGGGAAACACTGTCATGCTGGCAGTCGATCACGGTTATTTCCAGGGACCGACGACAGGTCTGGAGCGGATCGATCTCAACATCATGCCGCTGGTTCCTTATGCTGATACGTTGATGCTGACTCGAGGCATCCTGAGAAGTCTCGTACCACCATCGATGACTACACCGATCGTTCTGAGAGCATCGGGAGGATCCAGTATCCTTAAAGAGCTTTCCAACGAAGAGATTGCCGTCGGTATCGAAGAGTCGATTCGACTCAATGTATGTGCGATGGCCGTGCAAGTATTCATCGGCGCTGAATATGAGAAACAGTCGATTATCAATATGACCCGACTGGTCGACATGGGAAACCGTTATGGCATTCCCACCTTGGCCGTGACGGCCGTCGGTAAGGATATGGTACGTGATGCCCGTTACTTCAGACTGGCAACCAGACTGTGCGCTGAACTGGGTGCCCATTACATCAAGACCTATTACATCGAAGAGGATTTCGAAACGGTGACCTCCTGCTGCCCGGTCCCTATCGTAATTGCAGGGGGCAAGAAAATACCGGAACTGGATGCCCTAAAAATGGCCCACAACGCTATACTAAAGGGAGCCAACGGCGTGGATATGGGGCGGAATATCTTTCAATCAGAATCCCCGACATCGATGATTCAGGCGGTTGCCGCAGTAGTTCATGACAGAGAGACGCCGGATAAAGCGTTTGAATTGTACAATGAGCTTAGCAATCAAAGAACCTAAGCCATCTGCGCCGAGGTGCCTTTGAGTACGCAATTCCAGGTACACGCCAACTTTCAGCCAGCAGGCGACCAACCCGCTGCTATCCAGCAACTGGTAGATGGCCTGGAATCTGGCCTGGCAACACAGATCCTGCTGGGTGTAACCGGGTCCGGCAAGACCTATACGATTGCCAACGTGATCGAACAGATTCAGCGCCCAACCCTTGTGATGGCCCCGAATAAAACCCTCGCTGCTCAACTATACGGTGAATTCAAGGAGTTCTTTCCCCGTAACTCCGTCGAGTATTTTGTCTCCTACTACGATTACTATCAGCCGGAAGCATACGTCCCTTCATCGGATACCTATATCGAAAAGGATGCATCGATCAACGAGCATATCGAACAGATGCGCCTGTCCGCGACCAAAGCGTTACTGGAAAGACAGGATGCCATAGTGGTCGCGTCGGTTTCCTCAATTTACGGTCTGGGTGATCCCGCCGCCTACTTGAAGATGGTAATTCACCTGGACCGTGGTGACCGGGTCGATCAGCGTTTCATCCTGCGAAGACTTGCTGAATTGCAGTACACCCGCAACGACTATGAACTGCGCCGCGCTACCTACCGAGTCCGGGGTGATGTCATCGATATCTTCCCGGCAGAATCGGATCGGGATGCCATCCGCGTGGAGCTGTTTGACGATGAGATTGAGAGCCTTGCTTATTTTGATCCGCTGACGGGCGAGGTGTTGAGGCAAGTACCGAGGATTACCATCTTTCCCAAGTCTCACTATGTCACTCCGAGAGAAACGCTGGACAACGCCCTTGACCAGATCAAGGAGGAACTGGTCGATCGTCTGAAACGACTACGCGATGCCGACAAATTAGTTGAGGCGCAGCGGCTGGAGCAGCGCACTCGATTCGACCTTGAGATGATTCGAGAATTGGGATACTGCAGTGGCATAGAGAATTATTCCAGGTATCTGTCGGGTCGGGCGCAGGGAGAAGCCCCGCCGACTTTATATGACTATCTGCCTGGTGACGCGCTATTAGTCATGGACGAATCCCATGTTGGGATACCTCAATTGGGTGCCATGTACAAGGGGGACCGATCCCGTAAGGAGACATTGGTCGATTATGGTTTCAGGTTGCCTTCAGCATTGGACAATCGCCCGTTACGATTCGACGAGTGGGAGCTGTTAGCGCCGCAGATGATATTTGTTTCCGCCACTCCAGGCCCCTATGAAACGGAGAAGTCCGGACAGACCGTCGATCAAGTTGTACGCCCCACAGGACTCGTGGACCCACAGATCGAGGTAAAACCCGCACGAACCCAGGTGGATGATCTGCTGTCTGAGATCCGGGAACGGGTGGACAAGAACGAGCGTGTTCTTGTCACCGTACTAACCAAGCGAATGGCTGAAGACCTGACCGATTATCTCGATGAGCATGGCACCCGCGTCCGTTATCTCCACTCCGATATCGATACCGTGGAACGCATGGAGATCATCCGCGACTTGAGGATGGGAGAATTTGACGTACTGGTCGGCATCAATCTGCTCCGGGAGGGGTTGGACATGCCGGAAGTATCATTGGTCGCCGTGCTGGATGCGGATAAGGAGGGCTTCCTGCGCTCGGACCGTTCCCTGATCCAAACCATAGGCCGGGCTGCGCGACACCTGACTGGCAAGGCAATTCTTTACGCGGATAAGACCACCGGTTCCATGCAACGGGCAATCGATGAAACCGACCGCCGCCGGGGTAAGCAGCAGGAATTCAATGCGAAACACAATATCGTTCCTGTTGGTATCAAGCGAGACGTGATCGATGTAATGGAGGGTGCGCGAGAAGTGCCCGCCAGAGCCAAACGTTCCCTCGACCGTGTGGCAGACAAGGGCGGTAGATATAGTAGGAAAGAAGCTGCCATGAGCCAAGACGATCTCGAAAAGGAGATTCTGAAGCTGGAAGAAGCGATGTTCGAACACGCCAAGAACCTGGAATTTGAGGAAGCCGCTACAGTCAGAGATCAGATATCTGAATTGAGGACGCAGTTCATCTCATGACATCGGGTCGTCCAAATTCTGTTAGAATTAGTGCCCATGGGTCTGTAGCTCAGTTGGTTAGAGTGCCGTCTCGACAAGGCGGATGTCCGCAGTTCAAGTCTGCGCAGACCCACCAAATAAATCAATGTGTTAGAGTGTTTTCTGCCTGCCCATAGAAGCGCCAGTGTAAGATATCCAGCAAATATCCAGCAAATGTCCCAGTTTCGCTTCAGGTTCGAGGCATTTCAGGCCTTTCACACGTGTGGAAAGGACAAGCCTTCTTTTCCAGCCCAGCCGACCCACCCTACCCCCACCCCCCACTTAACATGTTGGGACTCCTGCGGAGCTTCTAGTACTCAATTCCACTCAAACATAGCGCAACCTTTTGGGATAACCACATAAAATACACGGTTATTTGGCTTTTCGGTGGTGACGTGTGTGGCTAACAAAGGAAGCTACCAGAGGACACGCAAGCAATCGACCATATAAACCACGTACTGAGAAACTGGTTGAACTCGGAGTGATATCACAAGAAATCAAAGCAGAGCTAGACTGAGTCTGGGACATTCGATGCCGCGAGCATCTGCACGATGTTGACGATCTGGAGCACGAAATGTACACGCGGGCCGACTACAATCGTGCCAACAAAGTATTCAATGACCTAAAAACAGTTCTAATAGAACGACATGGAAGAACACTGCTTTAACTAACCGATCGCACCTTCCTCCAAGATTCTGCACTCATAGGATTTCGAAGCGCCTGCCAGAAACATATTGTGAGAGCTTTAGTA
>PVBE012551507.1_pt1 | contig 31964 bp, 33 predicted proteins | sample 1631181 | NCBI WGS metagenome assembly PVBE01 (sample SAMN08397723, study PRJNA350692) | Marine metagenome, whole genome shotgun sequencing project. | isolation source: water | place: Pacific Ocean | collected 2012-04
CACTCGAATAACAAAGTTATATCCGGCGTCCTCCCACCCCCTCAGATCTTCATTGAAGAATGGGCTGACTGTGACTCAAAGGTTTTATTGATTTCATCGATCTTGGCACATGAACCCAGATACAAGATCCTGCTCGTCTATCTGGAGAAACATCTTTTGATGGCTTTCGAAGGACGACCCCATCGAGGTGATAAGTTCATCATCTTTGAAGGAAGGAAATTCATTCTTGCTGATCCCACAGGCCCCGCTAGGTTGCCACTGGGGAATCCAGGAAGTGATTTTGATGGGAATTTTAAGAAAGTTGAGCTCCTAAATGTCACTGCAGAAAATCGGAGAATCCCCCATTATGTCTCAAAGAGGATTCAGGTGAGAAAAATTGAACCTTAAGGATTTTTTTGTTGACCCTCATCTTAAATCTTATCTCCCTTTTTTAGGTTACAATCCCGACAAAGAATCTGAAGATTGACTGCTGAAGAAGCACCTCCTTTCGAGACCGGTATCACATGATCGAACTGCAGATTATTTGTTGATTCACAACTAGCACATTTTCCACCATCCCTTCTCCATACCTCAGAGCGGATGTTTTCGGGGATTCGCTCTCTGGAAGACTTCTCACTGGGAAGATGTGCGATTTGGTTTAACGTAAAAGTTATTGAAGGAGAGTCGGATTCGACCAGCTTCTTTTCATACAAATAGCCGTTGAGACTAAGAATTCGATCCCAGAGCTTAACTGCCTCCGGATAGCCTTCAGAATTGGCTGGTGCAAATGACTGTTTGTCGCAGTTGGAGCATTTGTATTTAATCGATCTTCCATTCTTGCTTAAGTCAATAATCGACACTTCATTCTCAAAACACTTCATACAAGGATCATAACTGTAGATCTCAAGAGTGAAATTTTGAAACTTTTTAAGAAGCTTATTGTAATTCCTGAGCTTTCTTTTTTTCCTGAATAGAAATGTATGGATGATGAAAAGAAAAACAAAAAAAACAAAGAGGATATAAATCTCTTTATAGCTTAATCCAGCATAGTCCCTGATTAGGTCTAAGATTGGCTCCATGCATTAATATAAATCTAAAAGAGTATCAGAAAAATAAATCTGAAAAAACTAATATATATATGATGTTTTGAGATTCAATTATTTTTCATAAACCATAAAATCTACACTCCCAGAACTTGATGAGTAAGCAGAAAATTTTATAATTACATTTCCTGTAAAACTAGAAATTGAACTATTATAATCATCAACCGAAGTGGAAGTGTTAGAATTTCCAACACCTTTATAAATATCATACCAAAGTATATTTTTTCCACTCCAAATTACTGAATATATTTTGCTTGAAGATGAATTAAAAGAAAAATACTTATCAACTCCGGATGGAATACTTGCAGTATAAATAGTTCCTGAAGAAACAGAGGTTGTTGTTAATGCATTTGATCCTCCTGAGACAGTAGTCTGACAAGTTGAGTTTTTTACAGTATGATAGTTTTGAATTGTTTCGCCAGTAATATTAAAAGTGACTGTCCCAGAACTTGATGAGTAAGCAGAAAATTTTATAATTACATTTCCTGTAAAACTAGAAATTGAACTATTATATATTGTGTTTAATAAACTTATTTGAAAAACCATATAAATTTTCATCATAATTTTTCCTTTTATTGCAGCCTCATGCTCAGGGGCAAGCAACTGAGTCGGAGAAAGATCGAGGTTCCGGGGCGTTCGGGTTCGAGGAGCAGGTTTTTTTGGTCACGGCGTTGTTCGAAGCGTGATACAGCACTTTCATGTTCCCTGCAGAGGAGCTGTAGGGTCCTAGCCGTGTCAGCTCCTTTCTTCAGGCATGCAACGCTTCGTGATTCGATCAGCATCCACCCGTTGACATCACTCCAGCCGTTTTCAGAGGAGCAGTTCCAGCTTCCAGACTGATAGAGGGTTCCCTTTTCCGGGACGGGGAAGCGGACGGACGGGCCGTAAACCCCTTCGGGGTAAACTTCCAGCATCCAGAAAAAATGCGTGGCCCGGGCATGCTGAAAAGAAAACAGCCACAGGCAAAGTATCAGCAGCAAGGTTGTTTTGGGAAAAAGATTCATTACCATCTTCACGGAATGAAATAACATCCTGGACGGTGAAGAGAACTGCTTCTGGAGAAGGGAAGCTTGGTTCCTCATTGGGGTTTTGTTATGCTGGATTTTCATGCCCATCCACCCTAACCATCAGAAAACCATGCAGCTTTGGGGAGTGTTTCATGTCAAGGAATCGGGGGAACTGAATCAAACCCCGAGGGTCATATGTGACAGTCAGGAATCGGCGGAAAAAGCGTTGAAGCGGTTTCCCCTGTGCCGGATCGCAAGCTATCAGCCTCCGCCTCCAACCGAGGCAGAATCTGGAACTCAGAAAGAGGAAGCTTCCGGATGAAGGAATATTCTTCCAGAATTATTTTTTGTTTCCGCTTTTTTTCAATTTCAAATCGACCAGTGCTTCCCGGATTTTGGTATAAAGTAGGCTCACACAGGTTTTGAATGCTTCGCTCTGGAATTCGTATTCAGGGTCTTTCTTTTTGAGATCAGTTCCGACCTGCAACAGGTCCCGGTAGCGTTGACAACGAACCGCCTGCATCGCCAGGAAGTCATAAGAATATTCATGAGCCTTGCCTATATAATCCAGATTGGCGAGCATCGGGTAGCGGTCCATCTGATCAGCAGTTTCCCGGTAGACTGCGGCGCGTTTTTGGATGTAGTCGATCCAGATGTCTTCCATCAGTTCCGAGGTTTTGAAAAACAACAGCATCTGTCCGACATAACTTTCTGAGTCGAAGGGTACAGGGGCCTCATCAGCCTGGAGAGTACCGTGTAATAGGAAGACGCAGTTCAGAAGGAGGATCCCGTGGACGAGTTGTTTCCTGATTCCGTCTTTAAAAAATTTCATCCCAAAGTTTAAGGTATTTCCGGCTTTAGAGATTTCACAGTGTTCATGCTTTAAGTGAACGTTCACGGGCTTTCCAGTGGAATTCGAGGTTTTGCACCAGTTGCGGGCTGAGGTGGCAGAAAGCCTGTTCGTAGGCATACTGGGCCATGTAAGTGCGGAAGACTTCGAGGGGTTCTTCCCCGGCTCGCAATGATTTCCGATTGCCTGCTGCAGAGACTAGCCCTGAGCCTGTAACACGCTGAAGGCATTGCCGGAGCTGGTGTTCGACTTCGTTTCTGGAGCAGACTTCGTTCACCAGGCTCTGGCTTTCGGGTGCATCGACAGGAAACTGTCGGTCGAACAGAATTGCCTGACTTGCAAGGCGTTGCCCGGTCATCCGCGGCAGACGGAGGTTCGCGCAACCGGGGATGATTCCTTCTTTGCGGGCCGGAAGGTTGAGGTAAGCGCCACTTTCTGCAAGCACATAATCCATCACCAGCAGTAGCTGGCAGCCCCCTCCGATGGCGAAGCCCTCCACAACGGCAATCCAGGGAATTTCGTGTCCGTGTTCGATTTCCTCTCCAAGCCATTCTGCTCCACAGTGACCGCGGAAGAGTTTATTGACCAGGCCCAATTCCCGGGTCAGGTAAAAGAGGTAGGACTGGGTTCCCTGATAAAGCCGTGTCAGGTTGATGCCTGAAGAAAAAAGCCTTCTGCCGGAATATTTCGGATGACTCACCGGATCCCCCCGGAGCACTCCGACCTTGACTTCCGGATGGAGCAGGACGAGGTCTACAGCGGTTTCAGAGGGTTCGAGGGTGGTGTCGTCTTCTGCATTGAGGTACTCGGGGTTGGAGAAAAATAATGTACCGGTACCGTTTTCGATTTCAACACGGGCATATTCGAGGTCTGCCTTTCCAGTTTTGAGGATTTCTTCCTGGAGTCCAAGGGCTCTTGCTGTAGGTCGACGCATGCTCCGGATCATCCTCTGGCCATGTTCGGGATCCGAAAACCACTGGGCGAAAAGCATCCCCTGGTGCAATTCCAGTCCATCCTTGTCACGCAGTAGTTTGTTTTGTTCTACCTGAAGTTCCTGCTGTGAAGGATAGACCCCGGGACAGAGTTTGGATGCAGATTCTGCAAGCGTCTCCAGACGTGGAAAGGACCCGGCTATCCGCTCTGATTCCACAAAAAGCTCCTTCCGCCAGGCACGGGTGAAACGCCAGCAAAGACCAGCAGTTTCACGTACCAGCAATGAACCAGCATGTTCCTGTTTGAGATCCCGTTCCGATTTCAGAGGCAGTCCCTCGAGCCAGTCCCGGGCTGTTTTGCAAAGCCTTCCGCAATCACGTGCTTCCGTCGAGAGTTCAGAATTTCCAAAAACGCGTGTTTGGGTTTCTTCAAGCCATTGGAATGCTTCTTCCACTCCGAGTCCCGCTCCACGGAGCAGAGCGGTTCCATCATCGCGATTGATTTGATCGAGCATTTTTTAATTCATCAAGTTTGAAAGGGTTTTCTTGAAGGATCGCTGAGGTTGAATTATTTGGTGCATCACCGTGCCATTCAGAAGCTTGAAAATCAAGCTTGAGCCCTTCAATATCCAGCTTGTCGATCCTGATTCAAGGTATGAAAGAGGTCCTCAACTCGAAAAATGGTTTTGAATTATTAGAGTTTTTGATGAGAATTCGTAAAAAGCTGGAAAATATGGTAAAAATTACGGCTAAAGAAAAATTAGGTTGAATACTTGATTCCCATTGATTTAGGCATTCTGTGAAAGTCCAGGAAGAAAAAGACGCCATCCTTCTGCAAGAAAGTGCAGTATACCAGCAGGAAATGCAGGTGGAAATGCTTCAAGGACAAGGATCCTTCGATTTCCCGGACGGAGCCCACTATGAGGGGGAATTCGACACGGGGCAAATGCATGGTCAGGGGACTTTCAGTTGGCCGAGTGGGGAACTTTACCAGGGAGAATTCCTAAACGGCAAACGTCAGGGGCAGGGGCGCTACCTCACTGGGGCAAAGGGTGAGGAGGAGGAATATTTCCAGGGTGCATGGGACCAGGACCGATATCATGGCAAAGGAGTCTTCGTCTGGAAAGACGGTTCCCGTTACGAAGGGGATTTCCACAAAGGCATCATCCAAGGCCGAGGGAATTACCTCTGGAGCAATGGGGATCATTACAGCGGAGAATTCCTGGAAGGACATAAGCAAGGTCAGGGCAGTTACCAATGGGACAACGGAGAACGTTACAGCGGCGAATTCGCTGAAGGGGATTTAAACGGTCAGGGAACCTATCAGTGGCCCACAGGGCAACAGTACATTGGAGAATACCGAAACGGCATCAAACACGGCCAGGGTACCTACTGGGAATCTGACGGTTCGCAGTATTCAGGAACCTTCAACAATGGTTTGAAAGACGGACAGGGAACTTATGTCTGGCTTGATGGTTCGAAATACGTCGGTGAGTTCAATCAGGGAAAGATGCACGGGCATGGGACCTATACCTATGCCGAGGGAGACAAATTTTTCGGTGACACTTACGTGGGTGAATACGTGAATGGAGAAAAAGACGGAAAGGGAATTTTCACTTGGCTCGACGGCTCCAAATACGTTGGGGATTTCCTGCATGGGAAAAAACACGGCAGTGGGACCTACACAAGAAGAGACGGTTCCCGTTATGCTGGTGAGTGGCGCAATGATATGGCTTGGGAAGGAGTAGAATACGATCCCAAGTTGAAGGTCGTCCGCAAAGCCCATGAGGGTCGGTTTTTCCATATCAAGGAATAGAAACCGAGAGAACTTTCATGAACCGGCAGCTAATCCCAGCCAGGTGGTCAGGCTCTCTCCAAAAATCATCAGCAGAAAGATCATTAATTGTAGGCCCAGACTGCAGCCCAGCATCATCTTCAAAAGCTGCATGTCTCCCACTGCATTGCTCTTCAACTCCTGTAGACTTTGTCCGAGTTCCCTGAATTTTCTTTCAAGTTGTTGTTCTTCCATCTTTTCTCCAGGAAAGTTTGATATCAAATTCGTTCAGCATGCCTCGGATGAACTCAAGCTGCAATTTCACCAAAAATCTTTTATGAATTTTGAAATCGATCTGAGAGACTTGCATTTCTCATGGACCTCAGTATGATATCTCACACTTTAAAAAAATAATTGTCTTAAAGTTTAAAGAATTTTCTAAAGCTGATTGAACACTAGCATGATTCCCGAAGAAATTTGGTACTTGTTTGTATTTCCCTGGATTCTTTTCATTGCCACTATTCCAGGGACAGTGATCACGTATATGGCATTAGGAGCGCTTGCGACCTTTTCTGTATACATTCCCGGTTTGGGTAGTAAGCAGGAATCTTAAAGCACGGTACGCGGTTTTGGATCCCAGGATATCCTGTTAAATTTTCCTGGAGGGATTGATTTCCTATACCGGAAAATTTTCCTCTTCCTTTTTTATTCTTCCTTATTTCAGCCTCACGTTCGATCCGGATTCCCTAGGTTCGGATCTCATCATTTTCAGTTGTTCCATTTCAGTAGATTTGCGGGTTTCAAAAAATGGTTTGGTTGAAACAATGTAAGCAGATGCCGTTGCCTACCCGTTATTTTCGGAAGGTTTTGGGGCATTATCGGTGACGGCATGATCCTTCCAACAAAGCCCCGGCCTTTCTCAAACATGGCAAGGAGGGGCAATGAAAAAAATATTCGTTTCCTTCACATTGATGGCGGTCATCGGCCTGATTGCATATTTCATCGTGACACCGGATGAGGGTGGGAATTTCACCGTTCCTTCCCAACGTGCTCAGGGGGTTCAGTGTGCGGGATGTATCGATATCTGGGACGGCAAGGGGCAGTTTGTCGACATGATCTGGAACGCCAGTCCCTGATCCAGATCTTTCTGGGCCTCAATTTTTCATTCTTGAATAATACCGTTCCACCTTCCGGAAATGGGTCTTGCATCCATGATCCATTGATCCTTCCTCCAAACTCAAAAACCTGGTTCGGGTCCTGGACTTCCTCACCGCCTATTCCTGATCAGCAAGCGTTCCCTGATTGAAAAGATGGAACTGGAGAGTCATACTCATCTCTTTTCAACCTCCATCTGCTGGAACTTGCTTGATTATCTTTTACGATTTTGAATGCACTCGACTGCATCTAGAAACAACTCCCATGAGCCTTGGCATGGTTTCCTATGATGGAAAACGGGAGTTTTATGCGGAGTTCACTGACTATGATTCCTCCCAGATTGATGAATGGCTCGAGGAAAACGTGTTAGAAAACTTTATCCTTTCGGAGATGGAGGATCGTTCGTATTTGGAAAAGGAAAAGACGCACTTTTTGAGAGGCGATGTGGACTGGGTCGTCTCACACCCCAAAGGCTTGAGGGAATGGTTGCAGTCCTTCGGCGAAAAGATCATCTGCGCCTCCTGTGGGAATACCTACGACTGGGTGCTCTTCCGTTCCCTGTTAGGAGTCAAGTACAAAGAAGATCTTCCGGATTATCTTGACGGTTGGGCGATGGACGTGATCAGTCTTTTCCGCTGGGATGGTCATACTCCTGGAGGAGAAGATTTCAAGGAAGATTTTCTCGAGATGCGGGACCGTTCATCCAAGCACAACGCACTGGTGGACGCGCATGTTGCACGCGAACTCTACCTGAAACTGGAAGCCAATCGCAGGCTCTCAAATTAATTATCATCTTATTCCAAAAGGAAAGTATGTCAGCTATCGAAGACCGGCTCAGTTCCCTGGGCATTCAACTGCCTCAAGCTCCTCCTCCAGCTGGAAATTATGTGGGCGCAGTACGTTTTGGAAACCTGGTCTATCTCTCCGGCCATGGACCGTTGCAGGCCGATGGGACTTACCTCAGCGGAAAAGTCCCGGATGAAATCTCCAGCGACGATGCCTACCAGGCCTCGCGGCTTACGGGCCTGAACCTGCTGGCCACACTGAAGGCGGAGATCGGTGACCTCGACCAAGTCAAAAGGGTGGTCAAGGTACTTGGGATGGTCAATGCCTCTCCTGATTTCAAAGGACATCCCCAGGTGATCAATGGCTTTTCCGACTTGATGGTCGAGGTTTTCGGGGAGCCCGGACGGGGAGCCAGATCGGCAGTCGGCATGGGCTCCCTTCCGAACCAAATCCCTGTTGAAGTTGAAATGATTGTGGAAGTTCAGTGATTCTTTTATTTTCAAAATCATGAATTGACTCTGTTGTTGTCTACAAAGATGAATTTCGTCACCCCGCCGCCGCAGGACTCAGACAATGGTCTGTATGCCCTACGTTTCAAAAATTCTTTTTTAGACGAACTTCCTGCAGATCCACTGGAAGAGAATTATTGCAGGCAAGTCAAATGTGCCTGCTATACACGGGTGAAGCCCAAGCCGATGGAAAAGCCCCGAATGCTTGCCTTTTCTAGTGAAACTGCACAACTGATCGGTTTGTCTGAGGATCAGTGCCTGAGTCAGGAATTCGCAGAGATCTTTACCGGAAATGCCTTACTTCCGGGAATGGATCCTCATGCAATGTGCTATGGAGGACATCAATTTGGAAACTGGGCAGGGCAGTTGGGAGATGGTCGGGCGATCAACCTTGGAGATGTGATCAACGAAAAGGGTGAACGTTGGGCCTTGCAGCTCAAGGGGGCAGGGCCGACTCCATATGCACGCGGCGCCGATGGACTGGCTGTCCTGCGTTCCTCAATCCGCGAATTCCTTTGCAGCGAAGCCATGCATCATCTGGGGGTTCCGACAACCCGGGCACTGTGTGTCAATCTCACCGGCGAAGAGGTTTTGCGCGACATGTTCTACAACGGCAACAGCCTAATGGAGCCAGGAGCGGTTGTATGTCGGGTTGCACCGAGTTTCCTGAGATTCGGCAGTTTCCAGATCCTGACTGCACAACAGGATATTGATCTTTTGCGGAGGCTCGTGGATTTCACACTCAAGCATTTCTATCCTGAACTTGGCCCCCCTGGGAAGGAATCATACCTCGCGTGGTTCAGGGTAATCTGCCAGCGTACTGCGAAGATGATTGCGGACTGGATGCGGGTCGGATTCGTTCACGGGGTAATGAATACAGACAACATGTCAATATTGGGGCTGACCATCGATTACGGGCCCTATGGCTGGCTTGAAGATTATGATCCGGACTGGACGCCCAACACCACCGATGCCGGCGGAAGACGCTACCGATATTCCCACCAGCCCCAGATTGCTCACTGGAACCTTTGGCAGTTGGCAAATGCGATTCAACCTCTTTTCAAAAATACCCAGGGCTTGGAGGAGGTGCTCAACGAATTTCCAGTTTTCTACCAGGATCATTGGAGCCGGATGATGGCATCCAAACTTGGTTTTTCTGAATTCCGTATGGAACCGGATCAAATGCTTTGGGATGAACTGCTGGTATTATTTTCCGAGGTCGAAACCGACATGACGATGTTCTTCCGTCTACTTTCAAGGATTTCGAACACTTTTTCTGAAGATTCCGATCCTCTGGAAATTCTAGGCAAAGCCTTTTACCGTCCTGATGATATTCGCCCTGAACAGCAGGAGAAGTTTCAACAATGGATCATCAAATACCAGGAAATACTGGCCGAAGATGGAATGGACCCGGAACAGCGGGTTGAATCCATGAACCTTGCAAATCCCAAATATGTGTTTCGCAATTATATGGCTCAGATTGCCATCGACCAGGCAACGGAAGGGGATCCGTCCCTCATCAAAGAAATGCTCGAACTGCTGCGCAGACCCTATGACGAACAACCCGAACAGGAAAAGTACTTTGCCCTGCGTCCCGAGTGGGCCAGGCACCGTCCAGGCTGTTCGATGCTTTCCTGCAGTTCCTGAATTTTTTCCATTTCGGTCTTCAATCCGATTTTTGTCGTTTCTGACGAAAGCGTTACCGTTCTAGACGTTTCTATTCAAGCCTTCATCCTCGATGTGTTTGAGTCACTTCAAAATAAAGGAAAGATTTTTTAGGAGTCTGAACGTTTTTCCTCGTGTTTGAGTAACTCCATTGCTGCTTTGGCAACCTTTGCTGCTTGAGAGTCAGATATTTCACTGATCATTGGCTGAATGGGGCCTGTATCCGCCAATTGTGTCAGTCGGACTGCCGCATGAAGTACCCTTACCGGATTGATTTCATTCCTCAAGCCCTCCAATCCTTCAAACTGCTTTCGAATGTCTTCCGCTTTGGTCATGTCATCCATTTGAAGCGCTTGAAGCATGTCCATGGATAATCCAGGGGCAATACAGACACAGCCTGAAGTGTAGCTCTTCAAATTGAATTGCTTCATATGCACCGGAGCAGGCTGTTCTCCCATTCCACTCACGATTCGATCACTTCCCAAAGTCTGAACCAATTCTCTCAGAAAGGGATCCATAGAAGGGTCTTTCCGGACGATGGCGTACTTGATCCAGGACAGACAGCCCTCCTCCATCAATTTCGCAGCGTCTTTGACCTCGATATACCCTTCGTGCTTGAGATATAATACGACTGGTTTGCCCATGGAATCTACAAATCGCCGAATGCCTTCGACGATTCCGGCTGAGGTGACCATGTCCCGTGTAGGCAGTAACATCGCTGTCGGAAAGTCCAATTCACGAAGGACCTTTGCCTGGTCCATCATCGTTCCATATAACGGTCCGACTGAGGGAATCATCATGCAATCGTCTGAACCGAACTGTGGCATCATTTCCAGCAGAACCTGGAATTCTCTTGAAGAAAGATGATAGAGGGCAGCATTTCCACCGTAGAGGAAAGTGGTCACCCCACCTTTTTTCAAGTGATTGACGATTTTCCGGTTCTCGGACAATGAAATTTCCCCGCCAGTGGTCCGGGCTAGGGGCGGCACCGAAATCACTGAAGCCTCAAGGCGTTCCGGAGTGATTGTTTGAGTTTCCATGATGTTTTATGTGAGATGCATCAACGTTTCATCCATCTGCGTTTCACCAGTTCCACATCGTCCCATCCTCCAGGCGATTGACAGGCAGATAGGCTCTCTGGTAAGGATACTTGGCCGCTAGTTTTTCATCAAGATCGACACCATGCCCGGGAGTTTCACCAGGATGCAGGAATCCGTTGGAGAAGTGATAGGCATGAGGAAAAACCTCATCCGTGATTTCAGCATGGCGCATATACTCCTGAATCCCGAAATTAGGCACCCAAAGATCAAAATTCAATGCCGCCCCCATGCAAACAGGCGAGAGATCCGTGGCGCCATGGCATCCGGTTCTCACATGATAAAGTGCTGCCAGATCTGCAATCCGCCTAAGATGCGTTATTCCACCAGCATGGACTACGGTAGCACGTATGTAATCGATGAGTTGTTCTTCGATCAGGTTTTTGCAGTCCCAAACAGTATTGAACACTTCCCCAACTGCAAGCGGGGTCGTGGTGTGCTGCCGGATGATCCTGAATCCTTCCTGATTTTCTGCGGGTATTGTGTCTTCAAGCCAGAAAAGCCTCGAAGGTTCCAAGGACTGTCCAAGGCGGGCTGCCTCAATTGGAGTTAGGCGATGGTGAACATCATGGAGCAGATGGACATCCCACCCATGAACCTGACGAAGCTGTTCAAATAATTTCGGCACATGATCCAGATAACGACTGGTGGACCATACATTTTCCGAAGGTAAATCCGCATCTGCGGGTTCATAAAATAATTTGTCTGCGGAAACCCCATAGGTGCTTGGCAGTCCCGGGACACCGCATTGGGCCCGGACCGCCTGATATCCCATCTCGATATAACGGCCAACTTCCTCGACCGCCTCTTCGATGTCTCTGCCATTGGCGTGACCATAGACCATCACCCCGGTTCTGCTTTTTCCTCCGAGCAACTGGTATAGAGGTAACCCAGAAGTCTTGGCTTTGATGTCCCATAGAGCGGTATCCACCGCCGCAATAGCCGACATCGTTACCGGGCCTCTGCGCCAATAGGCGCCTCGATAGAGAAATTGCCAAATGTCCTCGATTTGATGCGGGTCCCTTCCGATTAGACAAGGGATGACATGATCTTCCAGATAACTCGCCACGGCTAGTTCGCGTCCGTTCAAAGTCGCATCACCCAAGCCGTAAACTCCTTCATTGGTGATGATCTTTAATGTCACAAAGTTCCTACCAGGACAACAGACGATCACCCGAATTTCTTTAATTGTTAATGACATGTTTTTTGATAGGAAAAAGTGTTTTAAGTTCTCAATTCATGATGACTTTTTGATTTTAGCAAGAAAACATCTTCAATGCTCTTGACTCATTTCCATAAATTAATATATTAAAATATTATTTAGATTCACAATGAAAATTCAAGATCCCAGCCTGAACTGGCTTAACGAGTTTAGCCTCAACCGACAAAAACTGATCACACCACAAATTTACCAATTCCTTCAATCGGCTATCGTCTCGGTTCATTTAATTCCAGGAGCAGGCCTTAAGGAAAAGGAGATCATTGAACGGTTTGGGGTTTCACGTACTCCAATCCGGGAGGCAATGTTGAGGCTCGAAGATGAAGGTTTGATTGAGATTTATCCACAATCAGGAACCTATGTTTCAAAAATCAAAATTGAAGCAGTCAGGGAAAGCCAGTTCATCCGTGAGGCTATGGAATGTGCCGTGGTTCGCCATGCAGCAAAAAATAAAAATGATGAACTGCTCAAAACACTGACTAGAAAATTGGATGGTTACCAGGATGCGGTTAATACCGGAGATCAGGAACTGATGTTCTTGATGGACGAGGAATTTCATCGAACCCTTGCGGATTTCTGCTTTAAACCACGACTCTGGAGGATTACCAATTTAGCCAAATCCCACATGGACCGTGTTCGACATCTATCCTTGACCATACCTGAAAGGCAGCCGAAGGTCTTGGAGGAACATAAGATCATTTTCAGAAAAATAGCAGCTTCCGAAGAAACCGGAGCAGAGAGGGCTATGCGGGATCATTTGAATTACTTCATTCATGACTTGAAACGTATCCAAAGCGAAAAACCAGAATATTTCACAAATTAATTCTATTTCTTTGAAAACCAAATATTGAATGGATAAATACACAATAGACGAATTACATCCGGATAGGCTTTTCCCTTCGGATCCTTCAATTCGTTCCGTTTCAAGAGAAATTTATCAGGAGGTCAAAGACTTACCCATCATCAGCCCTCACGGTCATACGAATCCAGAATGGTTTGCTGAGAATGAAAATTTCAGCAATGCCACAGACCTCTTTTTAATTCCAGATCATTATCTCTTTCGCATGCTCTACAGCCAGGGGATTCCTCTCGAATCTTTGGGAATCGCAAGACTGGATGGGATTGAAGTGGAAAAGGATCATCGCAAGACCTGGAAAACCTTTGCCGAGAATTATTTTCTCTTCCGGGGTACACCTTCACGCATCTGGTTTGAACACGCACTCCATGAAGTGTTGGGAATCGAACTTCATTTAAATCCCAAAACCGCTGATAAAATTTACGACGAAATCAATGACAAACTTGCGCAGGAATTCTTCCAACCAAGAACACTATTCGATCGTTTCAATATCGAGGTTTTGGCGACGACGGAATCACCGTTGGAAGACCTCAGTCATCACCGGATCATCAGGGATTCGGAATGGAAGGGAAGGGTCATCACTACTTTTCGTCCGGACTCTGTGGTGGATCCTGAATTCGAAGGGTTTTTGGAAAATATCGAAAAACTTGCAGACCTTACTGGCGAGGATACTTCAAATTGGGAAGGCTACCTCAAAGCACTCATGCAGCGAAGAGCATTTTTCAAATCCATGGGGGCAACTTCAACAGATCACGGTCATCCCAGCGCAGTAACCGCTAACCTGGGGCTAAGAGAATGTGAAGAGCTTTATTCTCAAGCATTAAAACAAGGACTGAACGGGAAAAAAGCAGAAATGTTTCGAGGTCAGATGTTGACTGAGATGGCCCGTATGAGCATGGATGACGGCCTAGTGATGCAGATACACCCTGGATCTTTTCGAAATCACAACCAACAGATATTTCAAAGTTTTGGACGGGATATGGGCGCAGATATTCCCATGCAGACAGATTACGTCCATGCTCTGCAACCTTTGCTCAACCGTTTCGGCAACGAAACAAGTCTGAGCGTCATTTTGTTTACACTGGATGAAACGAGTTATGGTCGTGAACTCGCCCCCTTGGCAGGACATTATCCTATTCTCAAACTGGGGCCTCCCTGGTGGTTTTTTGACAGCCCCGAAGGGATGTTACGCTTCCGGAGACTGACTACTGAAACAGCAGGATTTTACAACACCGTTGGTTTTAACGACGACACGAGAGCATTCCTGTCGATACCGGCCCGTCATGATATGGCACGCCGCATCGATTGCAGATACCTTGCGGAACTGGTGTGTGAACATCAACTTAGCATTGAAGAAGCTCGAGAAACCGCAATGGACCTTGCCTATCGGCTGGTCAAAAAAGCTTATCGGCTTTAATTGATTTTTTAGATTAGGAAACATTGAGATTTCTTTCCAAAGCTTGATCAAAATATGAATATGCTTAATTTTTCGAATCCTTGCCATAGCGTTTAATTCCATGACACTTTTGAGCAAAAACCAGGAAGAGGAATTTCAAGATCAGGGTTTTTTGATTTTTCCTAAATTATTTAACAATGAAGAAATTCAACTTCTCAAACAGACTGCAGTCGATGATAGAGAACTTGAAAAACAAAGTTTTGGCCGCAAAGACGCAAATGGAACAACTGTTCGTCTGGCTCTATGGAATCAACCAGGCGATGGAATTTATGGAATGTTCGCAAGATGTAACAAATTAGTGGACAAAATGGAACAACTCTTGGGAGGTGAAGTTTATCACTACCACAGCAAAATGATTCTAAAAGATCCTGAAATTGGAGGAGCCTGGGAATGGCATCAAGATTACGGTTATTGGTACAACTTTGGCTGTCTTCAACCACTGATGGCAAGTGCCATGATTGCCTTGGATGCTGCGACAAAAGAAAATGGCTGTTTACAAGTACTAAAAGGTTCTCATCACTGGGGTCGGATTGATCATACTCTGACTGGAGATCAGGCTGGTGCCGACCAAGAAAGGATTGATGTTGCCCTCCAACGTTTTGATCGAATTCATGTCAAACTAGAACCAGGTGACGCAGTAATTTTTCATTGTAATTTGCTGCATCGATCGGATCAGAACCGTTCTAAAAAAGCGCGTTGGGCTTTGGTCTGCTGCTATAACGCTGCCAGAAACAATCCCTACAAGGAATCCCTCCATCCAACATATACCCCTTTAATTAAAGTGCCTGACAGTTCTATCAAGGAAGTGGGTATTCGTCGATTTGCAGAAAGTGGAGATGTGGGCTGGATGGGAAAAAATCAGGGACGAAATATTCAAAAAAGTATAGACGTCAAACAAGTAGATGTTTGATCCAGATTCAGGGGATATAAATTTCGATGAATTACTCGAATTCTTTTTGCAGCACCTTCATCATCAGATCCTGCCATTCTGGATGAATCATTGCGTAGATCATATTCATGGAGGAATTAACAATTGTGTAAGAGATGACGGCAAAGTGATTTCAACCGAAAAATATTTATGGTCTCAGGGAAGAGCACTTTGGGTCTTCAGTCATCTTTTCAATGCCCATGACAAAGATCCAAAATGGTTGGAACTTGCAAAACCAATAGCCCAAATGCTGTTGGAACATGGTCGAAATGATAAGGGAGAGTGGTTTTTTAGTCTCCAAGCAGATGGCTCCCCCGGCATTCAACCTCAAAGTATTTATGTTGATGGCTTTTGTATCTATGGCCTGACTGAATATGCCCGAGCCACCGGAGATACTAAGGCTCTTCAAGCAGCTTTAGACAGTTATTTGAGAGTGAATCCCCTCCTAGATGACCACTCCTCCTTCCAGACTTTACCCCATCCCATCCCGGAGGGTTATCAAGCGCATGGTCCAATAATGATGTTTGCCTTGGTTTTCCATGAACTTGGAATCTACTCTAACAACATAGATGTTATTGACAGGGCTCTTCAATTAGCAGATCAGGTCATGACCAGACACTTGGATCAGGAAAGGCAGGTTCTACTCGAATTCATTCGTCCTGAAGGAAAAAAAGCTGATGGAGACATAGGAAAGACTTTTATCCCTGGTCATGCCATTGAAAGCATGTGGTTCATGGAAAAGATCTATCGCTACCATGGCATTCAGGAGCGTATTCATCTGGCAATGGAGGTGATCAAGTGGCATCTCGAAAAAGGATGGGATTCAAAATATGGAGGACTTTACCTGGCATGCCATATGGAAGGTGGTATTCCAGCCTGGCATAGTCCAGAATCAAAAATCTGGTGGCCACATACTGAAAGCCTTCAATCCCTTCTATTGGCTTATCTTGTTACCGGTGCGAATTGGACTCTTGAGTGGTATCGAAAGATTCATGATTATACTTTTTCGCATTTTCCTAATTCTAAAGAAGGAGAATGGTTTCACAACCTTGACCGAAAAGGGAACCCGATATCCCCTTACTTAAAAACCCTTCCAGTCAAGGATCCTTTCCATCTGCCTAGAGCTTTAATTTATTCCATCAACCTCCTTAAACAAATTTCTTTAGAACATTCATGAACCGACCCGAACCTTTGAAAACCTTTCAGGTGGAACAACTTCCTATAAACATCTACCAAGATGTCGATTCACTTGGAAAAGCTGCGGCCTTGGATGCTAAGAGCATTATTGAAGAAGCACTAAAAAACCGAGGAGAAGCTAGTATCATCCTAGCAACAGGAAATTCCCAACTCAGTTTCCTTTATGCTCTCAGGCATTTGGAGGATATTGAGTGGTCAAAAGTTCGTGTCTTTCATATGGATGAATACCTTGGTATTGAACCAACCCATCCTGCCAGTTTCCCCCTTTTCCTGGAAGAGCACTTCTTAAGTCATGTAGAAGTAGGAAATTTTCATCCGGTTCCAAATCAACCTGATGATATAGAGCAGGCCTGCCAAGCCTACACGGAACTCCTGAAAAAATATCCTGCAGATTTAGTTGCTATGGGATGGGGAGAGAACGGTCATATTGCATTCAACGATCCACCCTATGCAGAATTTAATGATCCCAAATGGGTTAAGCTTATTGAATTGGCTGAAGCCAGCAGGAAACAACAAGTTGGAGAAGGTCATTTCAGCAACATGGATCAAGTCCCCACACATGCGATTACTTTGACCATTCCAGCACTACTTGCTCCTCAACGAATACTCTGCATTGTGCCTGAAGTCCGCAAAGCAAATGCGGTTCGGGAATGTCTTGAAAAACCGGTTGGGGAGGAACGACCCGGATCCATACTCCGAACCGTTTCAAATGCGCAACTGTACCTGGATCCTGAATCCAGTTCCCAACTTGAACCAACCCAAGGAACTGCCTATGGAATGAAAAATATTGGTTGATGCCCTTAACAATAAGACCGTCAATTGAGTAACGGTTCTTATACATTTTCTCTTATTGAAATTAATTCATTAAGGATAACACTATGAAATCATTATTAAAAATTATAAATGTTCTTGCTTCCTTCGGTATTGCTTACCTGATTGGAGTAGCAAGTCTATCAGCAGGAGAAGCCCCTCAACTTGCTTCTCAAGTGAAGGCCGGGAGTCTTCCACCCCTGAATGAACGTCTTCCGGAAGTTCCATTGATCCTTCCAGTTGTGGATGAGATTGGAAAATACGGCGGAACGTTACGCCGCGCATTTTTAGGCCCTGGCGATCACAACAATTATACCCGTGCTGTTTATGATGCATTAGTCCGTTATGCGCCTGACGGCAGCCAAATTGTCCCGCATATTGCTGCAGGATGGGAATCCAACTCGAACTTTACCGAATGGATCATACGCCTTCGACCTGGAGCAAAGTGGTCGGATGGCCAACCTTTTACGGCTGATGACATCCTTTTTTGGTACCGGGACATGCTCCTGAACAAAGAATTGATGCCGGGTGGTGTGAACTGGATGAAAAACGAGGACGGATCACTTGCCTCGGTGGAGAAGATGACTGATTTCCTTGTTAAATGGACCTTCAAACAACCAAACACTGCATTTTTGCTGAATATGGCAAACCTGGATGGTGCCGACAAATCAATCAGTAACCTGGTGTTTGTCCCAGCACACTATCTCAAGCAGTTTCATCCGAAATACACTTCCAAATCCAAATTGGATAAAAAGATTAAAGCAGCAGGATTTGATACTTGGACCCAATTATTCGCTGTTGAGGCACTTCCTCATCTGAGCGGACATCGTCCGGGAATGGCTGGTTGGGTACCAAATGGAACAACAGTTTCAGACAAGGTATTCACGATAAAGCGTAATCCCTACTTTGTTGGTGTTGATTCGAAAGGAAACCAATTGCCCTACATTGATGCAATCCGTTTCACTTTCTACGCAGACAAAGAAGCCCTGAACCTAGCTGCTGTTGCTGGCGAAATCGACTTCCAGGGCCGGCATATCAATATGAGCAGCTACCCTGTTCTCAAGGAAAACGAGGGAAGCGCCAATTATCGCGTCGTAACTTGGCCTACTTTTGGAGGATCTGATGCGGTAGTAATGCTGAATCAGACTTGGACAGGAGCTGAAGGAGAGTTCTTCAGAAATAAGCAATTCCGGATTGCCCTCTCTCATGCGATAGACAGGGATGCGATTAAGGAATTGGCATTCTTTGGGCTTGGAGAAGCTCGACAAGGTGTTCCTGCACCTTTTCACCCCTACTACCCCGGGGATGAATATGCTTTCCGTTACACCCAACTAAATCCTTCCAAATCCAATCAGATTTTAGATGGAATTCTTCCCAAGAAAAATTCGCAAGGATTCCGACTCATGCCCAATGGCAAGGTATTGGATATTGAGATTGGTGTCGTTCCCCAATTTGGAGCATGGGGTGATATAGCTCAATTGATTGTTGAGAACTGGGCTGAAATTGGGGTTAAGGCTCATGTTGAGATCCGTGAAAGAAGTCAACACTTTGCCATGCGCCCTGCCAATGAACTGATGGCAGAAATTTGGAATGAAGATACCACAGGATTTCCGTTCAGTGGTCAGCCCAAATTTGACCCGCGCAGTGACCCTGCTTTGACTTTTGCTCCCTTGGTTGCAAAGTGGTATGCGTCAGGCGGTTCAGATGGACAGGCTCCTCCTCCACAAATCAAACGCCTTGTTGAGATCATTGATGAAGCAAAAACTTCTTCTCGGAACCGACAGGTAGCTCTGGCCAAAGAGCTTTTCAAAATCTGGGCAGACAATGTCTGGGAAATTGGAACTGTCGGCATGACTCCAATGATTCAGGGGGTTCTTGTTGCCAATGACAATCTAAGGAATGTCCCCGTAGTAGCCGGAAATGACTGGCCTCTGAGGACACCAGGTGATACTAGACTTGAGCAATATTTCTACGCCAAGTAGGTTTTTTATTTCTTTGGCAGTTCACCTTCGGGTGAACTGCCTTACTCCAACCATATTTTAAACACACGATGCTTCAGTACATCCTTAAGCGGTTGCTGCTGCTGCCATTGTTGTTGTTCATCTTCTCCATCATAGCTTTTGTTCTGATTCAGGCCCCCCCCGGTGATTTTTTGACCAGTTATATTGCAGAACTGGCAGCATCAGGTTCATCCATGGAACGTGCCCAAATCGAAGCACTCAGGGTCCTTTATGGGCTCGATCAGCCCATGCATATACAATATTACAAATGGATAAGTCGTTTATTGATCGGAGATTTAGGCATATCCCTGGACTGGCAGCGTCCGATCAGCGAACTGATCGGAGAACGAATGGGGCTGACGCTAGCACTGGGTTTAGGTACTTTCCTTTTCACCTGGGCCGTAGCCATTCCGATTGGGGTTCTATCAGCTACCCGAAAGTACTCTTTTTTCGATTATTTTTTTACTGTCTTAAATTACATCGGGATCGCAACACCAACTTTTATGACAGCTCTAGTACTGATGTGGATAGCCTTCAAATATTATGGGGTCAGTGTTACAGGACTCTTTTCTGCAGAATACATTGACGCCCCATGGAGTTGGGAACGTTTCTATGACCTTTTGAAACACCTCTGGTTACCAGTGGTGATATTGGGTCTTGATGGAACTGCACGTCTTGCTCGTGTGATGAGAGCTAATTTATTGGATGAATTGAAAAAACCCTATATGGAAATGGCTCGAGCTAAAGGACTCTCAGAATGGAAGCTTGTATGGAAGTATCCTGTTCGTCTGGCCCTCAATCCCCTCGTCAGTACCATAGGTTGGTACCTGCCATTGATTTTCTCGGGAAGTGTCATCGTTGCAACAGTTATGAATCTGCCAACTATAGGTCCAATGCTCTTGAGGGCTCTAATCAGTCAGGACATGTTTCTTGCGGGAACCATTATACTTTTTTACATGATGTTGGCGGTCATCGGGACACTCGTTTCTGATATCCTGCTGGCTTGGTTGGATCCGCGAATTCGATTGGAAGATGACCGATAATGGCAAAAAACCATAATCCACCGAATATCATCCTGCTGATGCCGGATCAACTCCGGACTGATTTTCTGGGATGTTTTGGTGCTTCCTGGATGAAAACACCAAATATAGACCGGCTGGCATCAAAAGGAGTTTTATACAGGAATGTTGTTTCACCCTCTCCCATTTGTATCCCCGCCAGAGCTTCGTTTCTGACTGGGCACAATGCCTTGTCTACAGGAGTTTTAAGTAACAATTTTTGGCTGAGACCTGACCACGATATCTGCGGGCAAAGGAGTTTGGCAAAGATGCTCGCCGAAGAAGGATACCGTACAGAAGCAATCGGAAAGATGCACTTCATTCCTTGGGATCATGATGAAGGATTCCACCACCGTGTGATTGCAGAAGACAAGCGCCACATCCATATTCAGGATGACTACGCAATTTACCTGAAAGAACATGGATTAAGAAAATTGAGTGGGCCCGAGGAACCTGGTTACCGGGAAGGGCGAATGGCATCTATCAGCCCCATCCCGATGGAACACCAGGTAGATGCATGGATCGGTAAGAAAGCTGTGGAATTTCTTAAGAACTATTCACACTCCAATCCTTTTTTTCTCTGGGTAGGTTTTGCTGGACCGCATGATCCCTATAATCCCCCTCAGGAAATTGCCGATCAGGTCCGTGACTTGGATGTTCCTGAGGCCTCTCCTGCAACAAAGGAGACCAATGTTTTTAGAGATTCATTCATCAAGTCCCACCAGGAAGGTTCAGCCCAGACAGACTTTACATATTTTCCAAAGACAGCCAAGGACCAAATCCGCCGGCATTATGCAGGTTTGATTCAGATTATTGATCAACAGGTGGGAAAGATTTTGGAAGTTATGGAAACAAGATCTCCACATCGTGAAACTGTGGTCTTGTTTACTTCTGATCATGGAGATTTCCTGGGAGATTTTGATTTTGTAGGAAAGGCATTGTTCCATGAGCCTTCAATCCGAATCCCCCTGATTGCCTCTGGGGGGCCATTCCATCAAGGACAGTCCAAAAGCCTTGTTTCTCTGACAGATCTTTACTCCTCAATACTGGCCTTGGCAGGATCAAAGAATGCCGTTTCACAAGACTCGATACCACTTCCTGAGATTGAACAACACATAGCTAGGAATAGTGTCCTGGGCTCTACAGGGTCAGGAGTGATGATGCTTAAGGATGATTGGAAGCTTTGCAAATATAAGAATGGAGTCACAACATTACATCATATCCTTCAGGATCCATTGGAGCAAAACAACCTGCATCAGAATCCTGATTTTCAGGATATATATTTAGAACTCGAACAGAGACTGATGTCGGAAGTTTTACAATCCGTCATAGATGGGCATTCTGAAAAAACGTATCCGTATATGACCATGACCTCCGATCATCCCGGACATCAACCTGGATGGATTCGACCTTACCCCAACAATATCTGGTCTGAAAAAAGAAACGGGATAGAAGGATGGGCTAAGTCAGGAATGCCAACATGAATTCAGAATCCACCAATTCTTCAGTAGAAGAGGTTTTTCAGCCGGACCCTGAAAAGAAGATGGATTCCAACAAAGTTCCTCAAGAAGAACCAGAAGCCATTGAAGTGGCTCCGAATTGGAAGCTGGTTTGGTGGAGATTCAAGAAACATCGATTGGCAGTGATTAGTGGATGGATTTTAATCATTATTGCACTGATAGCCCTATTTCCTGATTTCTTTAGTACTCAGAATCCTCATAAATCCAGTGCTATGAAGTCCTTCATACCAGTACAGGGTATTCATTTTTTTCATGAACAAGGTATTTTCCCCCATGCCTATCAATTGAAAGGCAAGCGCAATCGAACCACTTTAAAGATGGAGTGGGTTGCAAATGAATCCAGGATTATTCCTCTTAGCTTTTGGGTTGAGGGTTATGATTATAAGATTTTTGGGTTGATCTCCTCCAACATTCATTTTCTGGGAGTCAGTGACCCCAAATCTCGAAAAACCTTCCACTTGTTGGGAACCGACCGATTAGGACGGGATCAGTTGTCGAGATTAATCCATGGGACTCGGGTATCCCTTTCTATAGGCTTGGTTGCGGTTTTTCTCAGCATCTTCCTGGGCATTCTGCTTGGAGGAATTTCAGGTTACTACGGGGGTTGGGCCGACCTTATCATCCAGAGACTAATTGAAATTCTTCAATCCTTACCGCCGATTCCCATTTGGATGGCCCTCACCGCGTCCCTCCCAAGGGATTGGACTGTGGAACAAACCTATTTTGCCATCACCATCATCCTCTCCCTTTTGGGTTGGACCACCCTAGGGAGAGAAGTCCGAGGTCGTTTTCTTTCGATGCGTGAGGAAGATTTTATCATGGCGGCCCACCTGGCAGGGTGTAGCCAAATGCGTATCATTTTCAGACACATGCTTCCTACGTTTACGAGTCACATCATTGCCACCAGTACTTTGGCGATTCCTGTCATGATCATAAATGAAACCTTCCTGAGTTTCCTGGGTCTTGGAATGAGGCCTCCTGCAATCAGTTGGGGTGTACTTCTTCAGGAAGCTCAAAATCTTCAGTCCATTGCCTTGGCCCCCTGGCTATTGCTTCCAGGACTTGCTGTGATCATAACGGTACTTACACTCAATATTCTTGGAGATGGCCTCCGAGACGCAGCAGATCCATACAGTTAGATAGAGCATGAGGATTGAAACCGAACCTCTTCTTTCAATCAGAAACTTAAGAACTATTTTTGATCTTGATGAAGGCTCCGTCAAAGCCGTTGACGGAGTTAGCTTCGATGTTTTTCCACAACGGGTTTTGGGCATCGTGGGAGAAAGTGGCTGTGGCAAAAGTGTCACGATCAAGTCCATTTTAAGGCTCATCGAACCTCCTGGTAAGATTTCCGAAGGAGAAATCTGGTTTCATTTAGAAAACCAGAAAGAAGGAAGGTCAAACAGGCTGGATCTTGCCCAACTTGATTCAAAGGGAAAGAAAATGAGATCCATCAGGGGAAACGAAATCGCCTTGATCCCTCAAGAGCCGATGGCCGCCTTCAGCCCAGTTCACACGATTGGAAACCAATTGATTGAAAGCGTCCAACTTCACCAGTCCTTGAGTAAGGATCAAGCTTTCAATATAGCCGTGGAACGACTGAATGAGGTGGGCATTCCCAACCCTTTGGAGGCGATGAACCGATATTCCTGGGAACTCAGTGGAGGACTGAGGCAACGGGCCATGATAGGCATGGCATTGACCTGCAATCCGTCTCTTTTGATCGCCGACGAACCCACCACAGCCATTGATGTCACCACTCAGGCTCAGGTACTCAACCTCATCAGGGATCTTCAACAAAAGAACCAAATGGCCATCATCTTCATCACGCATGATTTGGGGATCATTGCCCAATTGGCAGACGATGTGATTGTCATGTATTTAGGACAAGTCATGGAAAAAGGTCCGGTGGATGAGATTTTTCACAATCCCCTGCATCCCTATAGCAAAGCCTTGTTGAAATCAATTCCTGGGATCAAAACGAAGAACCGATCCAAACTGCCGACCATTGAAGGGTCTATTCCACATCCTTTCAATCGTCCAAAAGGCTGCCCATTCTACCAACGGTGTGATGATGCCATTCCAGGAACCTGTAACCAGGTCCCTCCAAATTTGTTTCCAGTTACAGAGAAACAACACGTAAGTTGTTTCAAGTATCACGAAAAAACCGATGCCCTCTGAAAATTTAAAGATGCCTGCATCCTCAGCATGGTTAGCTCCAGAACGTATTTTGGAAGTTCAATCATTGAGAAAATACTTTCCCATTCGCAAAGGTTTCATCAAAAAAACTGTGGGACAGGTAAAATCAGTAGATGGTATCAATTTTCACCTTGATGCAGGGGAAACTCTAGGACTCGTAGGAGAGAGTGGATGCGGCAAGACTACTACTGCACGTTGCATCCTCAGAGCACTGAAACCTTCTGAAGGAAAAATCCAGTTTCGTAAATCGGATGGATCTCTTACTGATGTGGCTTCTCTGGAGGAAAAAGAGATGCGTCTTTTAAGAACCGATATGCAGATGATTTTTCAGGATCCTTTTGCCTCGTTGAATCCTAGAATGAACATTCTTGATTTAATTGGTGAACCAATGTTGGTAAATGGGTTGAAAAATCGCAAAGAAAGGACAGAAAAGGTTGCAGACTTACTCAAAATGGTTGGGTTGCGTCCAGAATATATGCAACGTTTTCCACACGCATTTAGTGGAGGCCAGCGTCAAAGGATTGTAATTGCCCGGGCTTTATCCTTGAACCCAAGATTGATTGTCGCAGATGAACCAGTTTCTGCTCTAGATGTTTCAGTCCAGGCCCAGGTTCTCAATCTGATGTTGGAATTACAGGAAAGCCTGAAGCTCACGTACTTGTTTGTGGCTCATGATCTCAGTGTGGTGAAGCATATTAGTGATCGGATCGCGGTTATGTATGTTGGTAAAATTGTTGAATCAGCACCTACGAATTCCCTTTTCAATGAGCCTAAACATCCATACACGGCTGCGCTTCTATCCGCAGTACCTGTGGCAGACCCAAGGATTCGATCCAAGATGACTCCTTTAGAGGGTGATGTACCTAGCCCAGCCTCTCCACCTCAAGGATGTCATTTCCATCCACGGTGCCCACATGCTTCTGAAAGATGCAGTATGGAAGAGCCCAAAATGGAAGAAGTCGAACCTTTGCATTATGTAAGCTGCCACCACTATCAAGAAATACAACTTTCTGGCATTGAATAATCTAATCGTTTTAAAAACAGATCATCACAATGCTCTTCAACCCTGATGCTGTTCCTGAAACAGATCGATTTGGATTTTTAAAAGCAATTCCTTCTGAAATTGAATCTGAAACCTCTGGAAAGACTGTTGCTACTTCAGGTTTATGCGATCTTCAGGTCAACGGTTTTGCAGGAGTTGATTTTAATGATCCGACCATCACTCCTGAAGCGTTTGAGGGTTCACTTCAACGGATACTGTCAACTGGAGTAACAGCCTGTTTGCCAACGGTCATAACCGGAAGTCAAGAGTGGCAATTGAAATGTTTTACAAACCTTGAAAAAGCAAGAAAAAGATCTCCCATTGCTGAAGCAATGGTGAGGGGTTATCATCTAGAAGGACCTTTTCTTAATCCTGCTGAGGGTTTTCGAGGTTGCCATCCTCATGAATCCATGGTTCATCCTACCTGGGATCATTTTCAAAGACTTCAAGATTCCGCTGGAGGAATGATCCGTTTGATTACGGTCGCCCCAGAAATTGAAGGGGTTCTCGACATGATTCCCCGATGGTGTGATCAGGACATCACAGTAGCATTAGGACATTGCAACCCCGCATTGGAAGATATTCAAAAAGCAGTTGATGCAGGCGCTCGCCTAAGCACACACTTGGGAAATGGTTGTGCCCAGTATATTCCAAGATTAAAAAACCCTATTCTTTATCAATTATCCGAGGATAGACTTCACGCAAGTTTCATTGCTGATGGAATCCACCTGAATGAACATGCCCTAAAAGTCTTTATCCGAGTCAAAGAGGACCAGAGAACAATATTGGTTTCAGATGCTACAGCAGGATCATGTGCAGAACCTGGAAAATACACTTTGGGGAAGGTGATACTGGAAAGACAGGAAGAAGATGTGGCATACATTCCTGGCACCCAGAATCTAGCAGGGTCAGCCTCCACTCTTTCTCAGTGCGTCCTCAATGTTTTAGGTTGGTTCAACCTCCCTTTTGAAAAAGCAATCCGATGGGGCTCAGAACATCCTAGATCCTTAATTGGAATGTCAAAAAATCCAGGACTCGATGAAAGGATTGAATGGGTTGAGTGGAAAAAATTAAAAGGACAATGGGAAATACAAAACGTCCGTCTTGGTGAATGGACGGTGATGCCTTAATAGGGATTACTTTATCCACATCTACGGTTAGATAAATATATGGTCTTTTTAAAAACAATGATGCGTCTGAATGAACATAATTTTGCCCGCAAGGGGGTCATTATTCCTGATTATCCGAGGAATCAAATAGGGATCGGAATTGTGCATCTAGGCCTAGGAGCCTTCCACCGGGCACATCAGGCATTTTACACGGAGCAGGTACTGGAAGAGGAGGGAAGAAGCGACTGGGGCATCTGCGGGGTCAGCCTCAGACGTCCCGAGGTTCGAGACCAGATGGTTCCTCAGGGAGGGCTCTATAGTTTGATGGAGCAGGACGGAACGGGAAACCGGATAAGGATCATCGGAGCAGTGCAGGAAATACTTTTTGCTCCTGAAGATTCTGAAGTCGTGCTCACCCGGATGACTTCGGTCCAAACCAGAGTGGTATCATTAACAGTGACAGAAAAGGGCTACTGCCATGATCCGGCTTCAGGTAATTTGAATTTAGAACATCCTGACATCATTCACGATCTGGAACATCCATTTCGACCCGTATCCACCCTGGGATACCTGGTGCAGGCTTTGGCCCTTCGAAAAGAATCCGGAATTCCGCCTTTTACAACCCTGAGTTGCGACAATCTTCCGGAAAATGGGAAAACTCTGAAAAATCTGGTTCTGGAATTCGCGAAACATAGGGACGAGGGATTGGCAAAATGGATTCAAAACGAAGGTGCGTTCCCCTGCAGCATGGTCGACCGTATCGTTCCAGCAACCACTGAATCGGACCGGGAAATGGTTTCAGAGACTCTGGGGTGTCGCGATGAAGCCGTGGTGGTCACGGAACCTTTCAGCCAGTGGGTGATTGAAGATCAATTTGTCTGTGGACGTCCTTCCTGGGAGAAGGCAGGAGTGGAAATGGTCGAGGATGTGAAACCCTTCGAAGAAATGAAACTTCGCATGCTGAACGGAACTCATTCCACGTTGGCCTACCTCGGTTTCCTGGCAGGGTTCGAATATGTTGCAGATGCTGTTTTGCAACCTGACTTTGAACGTCTGCTGAAAAACATGATGGCGGAAGAAATTGTGCCGACGCTCAAGCTTCCTCGTTCAGTCGATCTCGTTCAATACCAATCTGCCCTACTCGAACGCTATCGGAACCCGGCTCTCAAACACCGCCTCTGGCAGATCGCCATGGACGGGTCCCAAAAACTGCCACAGCGTTTGCTCGGCACGATCCGTGATCGACTGGATGCAGGATTATCATTTCCAAGACTGGCATTGGCAGTTGCAGGTTGGATGCGTTTCGTCCCAGGCCAAGACGAACACGGACGCATGATCGAGATACGCGACCCCCTTGCAGAAGAGTTGAGGCAGATCGCCAAAATGACGGGCATGCTTGAAGGTAAAATCCCTGACCCAGCCTGCGCCGAACCTTATGTCTTAGGAGTGTTGGGACAGAACGAAATCTTTGGAGAAGACCTCCCCCGGAACCCTCAATTTTGTGGTGCCATCATTGATGCATTCAAAATGCTTATGAATCAAGGGGCACTGAAGTCCGTTATAGACGTGGGCTGAAATCATCCCCTGTTTTTCCATAAAAATGGGTGAAGTCCCAAAAATGATTCGGGATGCATCTGTAATATGTTCGTGCCATTCTGGCGATTGCTATATATCCCTTTTTTACGGAAATGACTGATCTAAATCTCAGGAAAACACATTATGCCATGCTGAAAACATTCTTCAGGTGGCATTCCTGGAGAAGCATTCTTTTTATGCTTTTTTGGGGTAATTCAAAGAAAGCTTCCCTATCAGGTTGGATGAATAAGATGACTTCTTCCCTCATCCTTCCCTTGTAAATTAGTGAGTGAGACTCTTTCGTCAAAAGTCCCCTGGTCTGCACTGATACGGGAAGGGCATCTTCCGCGCTTACTGGTACTTTGTTTTGGTGTCTGGCTTTATGCTGCCGATTCAACACTTGTAGCCACCATCATGCCCTCAGTTGTGGATGAAATAGGAGGGCTACCCTACCTGAGCTGGACCTATACCCTCTATCAGTTGGGTTCAGTAGTAACGGGTGCCATCATGGGGCTTTTGGTCTTGCGTACCGGAATTTCACGGGCAACTGCGGCCTCTGGAATCTGCTACGTGATTGGCTGCAGCCTCAGCGGCTACGCTCCGGAGATGGCTACCATGATCGTTGGGCGACTCCTTCAGGGTATGGGAGGAGGAGGGTTGGTGTCCATTGCCTTCATTGGAGCCTCAACCCTTTTTCCACAGAAATTGTGGGTCCGACTCATCGCTGTGATCTCAGGAGTTTGGGGAAGCTCTGCTTTGTGCGGACCCCTGATTGGAGGCTATTTTGTCTCTACAGGAAACTGGCGTGGTGCCTTCTGGGCCTTTGCAGCCCAAGGCTTAGTCGCTGTATTGGTGGCCCTCCCACTGCTGAGAGGCCATTCTCAGAAACACGACCTGGTTGTTCAAAAAATTCCATTCATCCGTTTGGGGATCTTGAGTCTGTCAGTGCTGGCCATCTGTCAATCCGGGGTGGTGATTGACTACGGCCCTGCCATTGGTTTGTGGATCATGGGATTATTGCTGCTGTTCCTGTTTCTGAAGCAGGACTCCGAAAGCGATAACCGGATTTTCCCTAAAGGAACTTTGAATCCTCTCACCATCTCAGGTTCCGGCCTGGTCATGCTCTCGGCATTTTTCATGGCCACCATTTCATTCACGGTTTATGGACCGTTTCTGATGTATATTCTCTTTGGCGCGGAACCTTTGGTGGCTGGCTACATCATCGCTCTGGAATCATTGGGGTGGACGGTAACGGCGATTGTGTCCTCCGGGGCCAGAGAACGTTTTGAACCAGGTTTGATTCGCAGTGGCGCGATCCTGATCAGCATCACCACCGTGGCTCTGGTTTTTGTGATGCCCGTGGGCCCCCTCTGGGCGATCGGGGTGCTTTCCATTGTTATGGGCACAGGGTATGGAATGTCCTGGAGTTTTGTCAGCAAACGCATCATTGCCAACGTCCCTGAAACGGAACGGACTCAGGTTTCTGCTTCCATTCCAACCTTCATGCGAGTGGCAATGGCTCTTGGTTCTGCATTCAGCGGCATCATTGCTAATTATTCCGGATTTTCTGAAACGAACAGTCCTGAAGTGGCCCGTAATGTTGCATTCTGGTGTTTTGCCGCGTTCATCCCCCTGGTGCTGATTGGCATGATGAGTGCCTGGCGTGTCAGCAAGGAATGAAAGGGAATCTGGTTGGCTGAAAACAGCTCCATTGGTTAACTTTGCAGCTTAAAATAATTGAGTAGATAATGTATTCATCATTCTGCTTTCTCGGCATTGACACGATTCTGGAGATCGGATAGCGTCCAAAACATGAATCCAACCGTGTTATGTATCGGAGGTGCCAATCTGGACCGCAAGCTGAAGTTGTCGGAACCATTCAAGATGGGTACTTCAAACCCAGTCACCAGCCAGATCAGTTGCGGCGGTGTAGCAAGGAATGTTGCAGAAAACCTGACCCGTCTCGATTATTGTGCGGTGCTACTGAGTACCTTTTCCGATGACCTTGATGGAAACTGGCTGCTGGGCCAAATTGAATCCATGGGGATTGATTGCTCCCCGAGCCTCAAGCAACCAGGAATGAACAGCGGAAGCTACACCGCCCTACAGAATCCTGATGGTGAGATGCTGCTGGCAATGGCGGACATGCAACTCGCAGATTCCATAACCGTGGATCAGATGGAAAAAATCTGGAAGTCCATGAGTCTTCCGGATGCCGTATTCCTGGACACCAATTTTCCTAAAGCAGTGCTGAAATGGGTTATCGAACAATGCAGGAAAAACAGATTGGTGCTTCATGTTGATCCGGTTTCGGTTGCCAAATCCCGGAAACTTCCAGAATCTCTCGAAGGGATCGATACCCTTCAGCCTAATCTGGATGAACTCGAATCACTGACAGGAACATCCCTTTCAAAGCATGAACAACAGATCGATGCTTGCAAAAGCCTACTGGAACGTGGTGTGAAAAAGGTGGTGCTGAGCCTTGGTTCCGGAGGTTTACTCTGGGTCAGCGAGGAATCTCAGTTCAGCATACCCGCCATTTCGGTGAAAGTTACTGATGTCACCGGTGCCGGAGATGCTCTCTGCGCCGGAGTGCTCTGGGGGCAGAAAAAGGGTTACTCCTACCAAATATCTTCTGAGGCGGGGATGATGATGGCCACAAAAACGATGGAATGTGATTCCAGTGTCTGGCCTGGACTTCGTCCCTCATACCTAAAACCGCTATTGGACAAGAAGCAAGAACATAACAATGCCTGCTGAAGACTGGATCGATTACAGCGAAGAGGTGCGAGATGCCCTGGCAGACGGGAAACCTCTGGTGGCCTTGGAATCAACAATCATCACCCATGGAATGCCTTTTCCACAGAATCTTGAAACCGCACTTTCTGTCGAATCCATCATCCGTGAAGAATCGGTGGTTCCTGCAACGATTGCCATCCGCAAGGGGAGAATCCAAATTGGACTTGAGCATCAGGGATTAGAGGAACTCGCTTCAGATTCAGATACGGTCAAGATCAGCCGCAGAGATCTTTCCACGGCCCTGAACCGCAAACAGAATGGAGGGACCACCGTTTCCGCAACCATGATCTGTGCAAACAAAGCAGGCATCCGTGTCTTCGTCACAGGAGGCATCGGCGGAGTGCACCAAGATTTTGAACAAACCCTCGACGTTTCCGCGGACCTGGAAGAACTGTCACGTACCCCAGTCGCTGTGGTATGTGCTGGAGTTAAATCCATCCTGGATATTCCCCGTACCCTGGAATACTTGGAAACCCGTGGAGTTCCCGTGATCGGTTTCGGATGCGATGAATTCCCCGCCTTTTACACACCCTTCAGTGGAGTCAAGGCTCCTTTCCGGATGAATGACGAAGAAGAAACGGCGAGCTGTATGAAAACCCACTGGGATCTGGGGTTGGAGGGAGGTCTGCTGATTGCCAATCCTTTATCTGAAGAAGAGGCTCTTGATCCAAAGTTGCTTCAGCAGGTTGTCAAGGAAGCCTTAGAATTGGCAGCGGATCAAAGCATATCAGGAAAGGATATCACCCCCTTCGTCCTTGAACAGATCGTCCGGAAAACAGGAGGAGCAAGCCTGAAGGCCAACATCACCCTGATCCAAAACAACGCTCGTGTTGGAGCCCGGATTGCCCGTGCATTTCATACAACATAACTGAAATCCTGGTTAGTCCCGAAGCTCATCATCCAATTCGACTTGGTAGCCATTGACCAACCGGTTGGTCTCATTGGCCATTCCCACCACTGCCATCAGTTCTCCAAACATCTCATCGGTCATTCCCTTTTTTTTGGCTGCCGCGCTGTGGGAACGGATGCAATATTCACAATTGTTTGAGGCACTCACAGCAACATAGATCATTTCCTTGACCAGGGGATCGAGTGCGCCTGATTGCATCACCTCCTTCAGACTTTCCCAGGTACGCCTCAAGGTTGGAGGATGATTCGCCAGGTACTTCCAGAAGTTATTGACTTCATCCACCTTACGTTTTTGTTTAATTTCATCGAATACCTCCTTCACTTCAGTGGAAGCTTCGTGTTCCTGAATTGGTTGAACATGAACCATGATGATCCTTCAATTTTGTAAAACCTGGTTGACGGGGTTGGGGACCGGTTTTCCTGCAAAAAA